>ENA-UOVV01000176-UOVV01000176.1-compost-metagenome-genome-assembly--contig:-NODE-176-length-95635-cov-22.502239_pt1 | contig 95635 bp, 102 predicted proteins | sample MGYA00238155_ERZ761577 | MGnify/ENA primary metagenome ERZ761577 (study PRJEB28898, sample SAMN06268775) | compost metagenome | isolation source: Emeryville, CA | place: USA:Emeryville, CA | collected...
GGCCACATCGGCAAAGGCTTCGTCGATCGAGATGCGCTCGACCAGCGGGGTATAGTCCTCGAGCACTTTGATAGCGGCGTCGCCGAGGCGCTGGTATTCCTCGAAATGGCCGCCGGTGAAGATCAGCTCGGGGCAGAGTTCCTTCGCGGCCCAGCCCGACATGCCGCCGCGCACGCCGAAGGCCTTGGCCTCGTAGGACGCCGCCAGCACCACGCCGCCAGCACCACGCCGCCACCCACCGCGATCGGCTTGCCGCGCAGCTCCGGGTTCAGCAGCTGCTCGACCGAGGCGTAGAAGGCATCGAGATCGGCATGAAGGATGGTGGCGCTCGTCATCTTCGTGGACTCGCCGGCGACGATGAGAACATAACAGGAACATGGAGGCTGGAGTCAAGCGGCCGCCTTCCCGACATTTGTACCGTTCCAACCGAGGGGCGGTTGGGTTAGTTTCCGCCAAAATCGAGAGGGTTCGACAGGTGAGCATTACCAGCCTATTCGCTGAGGTCGTGGCATTGATCGGCGGCACCATGGTGCGGCTGCGCCACAAGGGCGCCAATCTTCCGCAGGCCATCGGCCCATCGCCGACCATTCCGGCCGCCGTGCCGCAGGGCAGCCTGCCGACGCTGAAGATGCCGACGGCGCGCGGCTGGTCGGGGGGGCGCAAGCCCGTCGCGGCGCCGGGTCTCAAGGTCAACGCCTTCGCCACCGGCCTCATCCATCCGCGCTGGATCGAGGTGCTGCCCAATGGCGACGTGCTGGTCGCCGAGGCGCTGAACGAGCCGGGCAAGCCCAGCTCGCTCTTCGACTGGGCCATGCAGGCCACCATGGCGCGGGCCAAGGCGGTGGGCACCAACCCCAACCGCATCAGCCTGCTGCGCGACACCAATGGCGATGGCGTCGCCGAGGTGCGACACGACTACATTACCGGGCTCAACAAGCCCTTCGGCATGGCGCTGGTGGGCGACACACTTTATGTCGGCAACACCGATGGCATGGTCAGCTTCCCCTACAAGGAAGGCGAGACCAAAATCACCGCGGCGCCCAAGCGGCTCACCACCTACAAGCCGGGTGGGCACTGGACGCGCTCCATCCTCGCCAACAAGGACGGTACCAAGCTCTATGTCGGCGTCGGCTCGCTCAGCAACATTGCCGAGCAGGGCTTCGAGGCCGAAGAGGGCCGGGCGATGATCTACGAGTACGACATCGCCTCGGGCACGCAGCGCGCCTTCGCCACGGGCCTGCGCAACCCGGTCGGCCTCGCCTGGGAGCCGACAACCGGGACGCTCTACACCGTGGTCAACGAGCGCGACGGCATCGGCGACGAGACGCCGCCCGACTACCTCACCTCGGTGAAGGATGGAGCTTTCTACGGCTGGCCCTACTCGTACTGGAACAAGATCGTCGATGACCGCGTGCAGCCGCAGGATCCGGTGAAGGTGGCGAACTCCACCCAGCCCGATTTCGCGCTTGGCGGCCACACTGCCTCGCTCGGGCTCTGCTGGCTGCCGGAAGGCACGCTGCCGGGCTATGGCGAGGGCATGGTCATCGGCCAGCACGGCTCGTGGAACCGCTCCAAGCTCTCGGGCTACCGGGTCATCCACGTGCCGTTCAAGGACGGCAAGCCGGTCGGCCCGGCACGCGACATCCTCACCGGCTTCCTCTCCGAGGACGAGAAGGACAGCTGGGGCCGCCCCGTCGGCGTCCGCATCGGGCCGGATGGCTCGCTGCTCGTCGCCGACGACGTGGGCGACGTGATCTGGCGCGTCACCGGCGCCTGATGCGGCTGCCCCAGGCGCTGCCGAAGCCATTCACCATCGGCATCAGGCCACTCGACCATGCCGAGTGGATCGACGCCGATGGCCTGCTCGGCGACTACCTGAGCGAGAAGGCGCGGCTCTGGGACACGGAGCGCGATGCCGTGTTCGCCGCCGAGCCGGGTACCGAGGCGGCGCAGGCCGAGCTGCTGGCCATGCTGGCCGCGCACCTCCCGGCCCGCTTCCCCGAGCTCTACCGGCGCGACGGCGAGGCAATCGAGGTCGCCGGCCGCCGCGTCCGGCTCGATGGGGATGAGCCGCCGCTCGCCATCGCCGCCAGCCTCGTGCAGGAAGACCTGGTGCTAATGCGGCGCGGCGAAAGCCACTGGCGCCTCGCCGCCGCCTCGCTCTCGTTCCCCTCGGCCTGGCGGCTCGCCGACAAGTTCGGTCGCCCCATGCACGAGGTGCACGGCCCCGTGCCGGGCTTCGCCGAGGGCACGCGCAATGCCCAGCGCATCCAGCGCATGTTCGACAATCTGCGGCCCGAAGGCGGCATGATCCGCTGGAACTGGTCGTTGTTCGGCGATGGCAGGCTGTTCCACCCCGACAGTCACGCGACGGGTCCGCGCTTCGGCGAAGGCGCGGCATCGGCATGGTTCCGCCTCGAGCGCCAGACGTTTCGCAAGCTGCCGGTGTCGGGCGACGTGGTCTTCACCATCCGCATCTATCTCGATCCGCTCGCCAGCCTCGCCCGCCTGCCCGAAGGCCCGGTCCTCGCCGCTACCCTCAGCGAACAGCTCGCTGCGCTCACCGACGAGCAGGCGGACTACAAGGGCCTCCTCGCCGAACGTGCGGCGCTGCAAGCGCGGCTTGCAGGGCTGATGGTCCCCCAAGGCATTGGCGTTTAGGGTTGAATGGCCTATCTAGGAGGCGCGGGGACGACCCCGCCCCGTGATGGGCAGCACTGCCGGGACGGCCCGGACGTTCAGAGGACCGTCACCATGCGCACCGTTGCCGACCGTATCCGCCACGCCCTGAGTTTCGAGATCATCGGCCTGATGATCGTCGTGCCGCTCGGCGCCCTCGTCTTCCACCACCCCATGGAGGAGATCGGCGTCGTCACCGTCTTTGCCTCCATCCTCGCGACGGTGTGGAACTACTTCTACAATCTCGGCTTCGACCACGCGATGAAGCGGCTGACCGGCTCGGTGGTCAAGTCGCTGCCGGTGCGGGTGCTGCACGCCGCCCTGTTCGAGATCGGGCTGCTGCTGATGACGCTGCCCTTCATCGCCTGGTACATGGGCATCGGCCTCATCGACGCGCTGCTGCTCGATATCGCCATCGCGGTCTTCTACATGGTCTACGCCTTCGTCTTTAACTGGGCCTATGACCGGATCTTCCCCATCCCCGGCACGCCGCAGCGGGGCCACTGAGCCCCGCCGGTTTCACGTGAATCCTCGCTTCGGGGCACTCCATCGTCACTCGCCCAACGTGTCATCCCGGGCTTGACCCGGGACCCACCCGCTACCCGCGCAGGTTCAGAAGTGGATCCCGGCTCTTCGGCCGGATGACACCGTGGTGGGCGGGCCAGCGGAAGCGCCCTACTTCAGCACCCTATAAGTGCCGATGACATTGCCCTTCGACGTCGTCTGGCCCGAGACGAGTTCGAGCCGCGTCGTGCCGGTGCCGGCGGGGAAGAGCTTGCGGTACTTGTCGCCGGCGATCACCGGGTGGGTGATGAGGGTCAGCTCATCGAGCAGGCCGGCGAGGAACAGGTGGTTCACCACCGAGATCGAGCCCATCACGGCAATCTCGCCGCCCTCCCTGGCCTTGAGGTCGCGCACGAAGGCATCGAGGTCGCCTTCGATGATCGATGAGTTCTGCCATGCGGGCTGCGTCTTCAGCGTGCGGGTCGCCACGTGCTTGGGCACGTTGTTGATGAAGGCGGCGAAATCCTCATCCTGCTCGGCATTGGGCCAGTAGCCGGCCCAATCCTCAAACCCCTTTCGGCCCATGATGACGGTGTCGATGCGCGCCATGGTGGTGCCCATGAACGCACCGAGCTCGTCGTCGAAGCGGTCGAACTGCCACTGATCAGGGGATTCCACGGCGCCATCGAGCGAGTGGAACAGGCCGGCGGTCACTTTACGCATTTGCTTATCCTCGTGTCTCTGGCGCCCCTCTCGGGCGCCTTCATCGTCACGACGAACGCGCCCGGATGGAATCGACACGCGGCCCGCAAAAAAGTTCGAAGCCGCCCCGGCTCAGTACTCCCCGCCCGATTCAAGGATGGCCTTGGTGATCGAGCCGGTGGCCGGGAAGAGCGGGATCAGGCAGGCCTGCAAGGCGTGGTAGATGTCGCCCTTGCCGGCGAAGAGCGAATAGACCGGTTTCATGTCCTCGCTCAGCTGCTCGTGCCAGCCGCCGTTCTCATCGTCGATGTGGTGGCGGGCGATCACGTCCCACAGGTTGCGATACCAGCTCTCGTAGAACGGGTCCTCCAGGTGGTCGAGCAGGAAGGCGGCAGCCGCCACGCCCTCGGCCATGGGCCACCAGAGCTTGTAGCGCATGTCAGGGGCATCATCCCACTTGAGGTTGTAGAACAGCCCGCCATGCTTGCCGTCCCAGCCGAGCGTCACGGCCTGGCGGAAGAGCGCGGCCGAAGCGTCCGGCATCCAGTCGTGCCGGCGCTCGCCCAGCGCCCACAGCTGCATGATGAGCCGCGACCATTCGAGCGAGTGGCCCGGCGTGGTCCCCGGCGGGCGGAACATCTGGTCGCCCGTATAGCCCTTGTCGACGTTCCAGTTTGCGTCGAAATGCTCGGCCACGCGGAACCCGTTCTCGCGGGCGCGGCGGTTGATGATCAGGTCGGCAATGCTCTCGGCCTTGCGCAGGTATTCGGCCTCGCCGGTCGCCTCGAAGGCGGCCATCAGGGCCTCGGTCATGTGCATGTTCGAGTTCTGGCCGTGATAGTCCGAAATCGGCGACCAGTCGGCATGGAACTCCTCGTCGATGGCGCCGTGCAGCTTGTTCCAGAAGCGCTGTTCGATCACCTCGGTCACGTCGGCGATCATGGTATCGGCGAGCGGGTGGCCGACAAGGCTGGCCGACGAGGCGGCGAGCAGCACGAAGGCATGGCCATAGGCCTGCTTGCGGCCATTGTCGGCCGGGCCGTTATCGTCCACCACCCAGTAATAGCCGCCGCGCTCGGCATCGCGATGGGCGTTCCACAAATAGTGCATGCCGTGGTCGACGATCTGGTCCGAGCCCGGCCGCCCCAGCAGGCTGCCAATGGCGAAGCAGTGCACCATGCGCGCCGTGCCATGGATCCCGCGCGTCGGGTTCTCGGGCTTGATCGGCGCCCCCGCCGTCGTCAGCTCATGAAACCCGCCCTTCGGGTTGAAGCTGCGATTGCCATAAAACGCAAACAGCGCCTCAGCCTGATCCCGCAGCCACTGCCGATGATAGGGCCGGTTGAGCCAGGGGGAATCGGGGTTGGACTGAGACATGACGGCGGCTCCCTAGCGTTCTTGGTTGGCACTAGGGCTAGCCGAGGGGGCCGCAGGCGGCAATAGCGCTTCCGGATGGTTGCGTGTCTGTATAGTCTGATCGAGCGCTGACTTGCGCAGTCTTACTATGCTGGCCACAGTTGCCACGTGAGCCCGCGAAGCAAGTATGCAGAACGACAATCGAAGCGTCCTGATTTCTGAAGTCGCAGATGCCCTCCACGGGAGACGGCTTGCCTTTGTTGAGCGGGCCGACAGGGGGCTACCTCTTCACGCATACGCGCAGGCCCACCGCCGTCTCTATAGGCAGATGGACAACGCGTTTGATGCAGTCGTCGCCATGGAGGCGTCCAGAGAGGAGGAGGGATGGAAGGAATGCCGTACGGCCCTCCCGCAGAGGGCAGCCGACGCAGTGCAAGACTTATACTACCGCGCGACTGAGCTTTTCGATTTCTATGTCGGTGATTTGCCATTATTTCTTGGCGTTTCGTCCGGATCTCATCTGAGGAAATATGTGGAAGTCATAAAGTCTGCTCGAGACCACTGGGCGGCTGTATGTAATCGCTGCAAGCACAACCATCGTTTCCTTGTGCCCGTCGAACTCACATACGAAGACGGCCAGCGTGTAACCGGATTTTCTGTATACGGACGATCGGGGGATGTGTTGACCGTGGATCCAGTCCTCAAGGGGCCGGACACAAGGTCATACAACTGGCTATTTAGGCGTCTGATCGGAGCAGTCGTGTACGCGGAGAGTATTGCGGCAGATTTGATAAGGCGGCTTCCAGATACCGACGCAGATCCTATTTCGTCCGGTACCTACGAACTGCCGTACGTAACTGTAATCGAGAGGATCATTAATCGGCCGGTACTTAGCATGCCTTTGGAGGCGAGAGGGTCGGCCATACAGATGGAGGACTCCATCATCAAGGTCGACATAACTCGCGCCATGCCCACGCTAAAACCATCCGGTACCTTGCGGTTTTGGATAGACTTCCTTGGGCCCAGTATCACGGTGCGACCGCCTTACTTAGAGAACGAGATTCGCGCGGGCTATACGAACTCACCGCTGGAGCTAAGCCGCCCCATGGGGGGATTCATGCGCCTCGAGTTTGCCGACGTCCCATTGAAGACATAAGGCCCCGGATCGCTCCGGGGCCACGTTCATTCGCAAGCCTCAGCGTCAGATCACGCCACCCCACCCATATGCGCCAGCACCGCCAGTAATAGCAGCGCGACGATGTTGGTGATTTTGATCATCGGGTTCACGGCCGGGCCGGCCGTGTCCTTGTAGGGGTCGCCGACGGTGTCGCCGGTGACCGAGGCCTTGTGGGCGTCGGAGCCCTTGAGGTGCTTGATGCCGTGGCTGTCGGTGAAGCCGTCCTCAAAGCTCTTCTTGGCGTTGTCCCAGGCGCCGCCGCCGGCGGTCATGGAAATGGCGACGAAGAGGCCGGTGACGATCACGCCCATGAGCATGGCGCCGAGGGCCGAGAAGGCGGCGCCCGCGCCCGCGATCCAGTAGATCACGACGAAGACGACGATGGGCGAGAGCACCGGCAGCAGGCTCGGCACGATCATTTCCTTGATCGCGGCACGGGTCAGCATGTCCACCGCCCGGCCATAGTCGGGCTTGTCGGTGCCGGCCATGATGCCCGGCTTCTCCTTGAACTGCCGCCGCACCTCGACCACCACCGATTGCGCGGCGCGGCCCACGGCGGTCATCGACATGCCGCCGAAGAGGAAGGGCAGCAGACCACCGAACAGCAGGCCCACCACCACATAGGGGTCGGCGAGCGAGAAGGTGAGGTTGCCCAGGCCCGAGAAGATCGAGCCTTCCGGCGCCTTGCCGGCAAAGTAGATCAGGTCCTGCGTATAGGCGGCGAACAGGACCAGCGCGCCGAGGCCGGCCGAACCGATGGCGTAGCCCTTGGTGACGGCCTTGGTGGTGTTGCCCACCGCGTCGAGCGCGTCGGTGTTGTGGCGCACTTCCTCGGGCAGGCCGGCCATTTCGGCAATGCCGCCGGCATTGTCGGTCACGGGGCCGAAGGCGTCGAGCGCCACGATCATGCCGGCCAGAGCCAGCATGGTGGTGACGGCAAAGGCGATGCCGAACAGACCCGCCAAGTTGTAGGTGACGATGATACCCACGACGATGACGATGGCGGGCAGGGCGGTCGATTCCAGCGAGACCGCGAGGCCCTGGATCACGTTGGTGCCGTGGCCGGTCACCGAGGCTTCGGCGATGGAGTTCACCGGACGCTTGTTGGTGCCGGTGTAGTATTCGGTGATGACGATGATGAGGCCCGTGATCACGAGGCCGGCGACGCCGCACCAGAACAGGCTCCACGGGCTGAAGGCCTTGCCGCCTTCGACGCCGAGGTTCACGTCCATGCTGCCGAAGGTCCACCACAGCACCGGCAGCAGCGCGATGAGCGACAGCACGCCGGTGGCGATGAGGCCCTTGTAGAGGGCGTTCATGATGTGGTTGTCGGCGCCGAGCTTCACGAAATACGTGCCAATGATCGAGGTCAGCACGCAGGCGCCACCGATGGCCAGCGGCAGCACCATGCCGGCGAGCTTGAAGGCGTCGGGCAGCACGATCGCCGCCAGCACCATGGTGGCGACCGCGGTCACCACATAGGTCTCGAACAGGTCGGCCGCCATGCCGGCGCAGTCGCCGACATTGTCGCCCACATTGTCGGCAATGGTGGCGGGGTTGCGCGGGTCATCCTCGGGGATGCCGGCTTCCACCTTGCCCACCATGTCGCCGCCCACGTCGGCGCCCTTGGTGAAGATGCCGCCACCCAGTCGGGCGAAGATCGAGATCAGCGAAGCGCCGAAGCCGAGCGCGACGAGCGCGTCGATGACGATGCGGCTCGTGGGGTCGATGCCCAGGAACTGGGTGAGCACGATGAAATAGAGCGTCACGCCGAGGAGGCCGAGGCCGGCCACCAGCAGGCCCGTCACCGCGCCCGACTTGAAGGCGAGGTCGAGGCCGCCGGCCAGCGACTTGGTCGCGGCCTGCGCCACCTTCACGTTGGCGCGCACCGACACGTTCATGCCGATGAAGCCCGCTGCGCCCGACAGCACGGCGCCGATCAGGAAGCCGATGGCGGCGTAGGCGCCCAGCAGGATGAAGGCGAGGATGAAGATGACGACGCCGACAATGCCGATGGTGGTGTACTGGCGGCGGAGATAGGCGGAAGCGCCTTCGCGCACCGCCGCGGATATCTCCTGCATGCGGGCCGTACCGCCGTCGGCCCGTAACAGGCCTTGCGTGGTGACCACGCCGTATACGATGGAGAGCAGACCGCACACGACGATCGCCCAGAGCAAAAGAGTCATAGAACTGGTTCCCTCGGTTTCAGGCCGGCAGGGAACGCTCCATAGTTGCGGCGGCACGCCAGCGCGCGCACACCCCTCCTCGCCCCCTGGCGACGCTTGACTGCGAGGTTGTGCCAATTCGTCGCATTCCGTCAACGCCAATTGCGACGGCGATTCGCGGCAGGGCAGGGTTTTGCCGCTCAGGCGACGCCCTTGCTCACCAGCACGATGTAGATCATCGCCGCATAGGTGAGCTGGTGGGTGATCTGGTCCACCCCGTGCAGGCTCCAGAAGCGGCGCGGCTGGGTGTCGACATGGACGCCCCTCGAGTAATGGATCTTCGAATAATCGAGCAGGTAGTGGACGACGAATTCGGCCACCACGAGGCCGAGCAGGGTCGGCCACGGCGTGTCCGCCACCAGCAGCACGAGCAGGCTCAATCCGGCGTGCACGCCGGCATGGGCATAGCCTCCGACCTGGCGGAAATCGCCCTTTCCGGCCAGCATCCAGCCGGGCTGCATGAAGTAGTCGGCGACGTAGTGTTTGAGTTCCAGGCCGATGAACAGCAGGAAGAATAGTGCGACCATCCGGTCTCGTCCCTCGCGCTCGACGCCTTGTGCCCTGCGCCGTTCCCCGAAGCCCGATGCTTACAGCCAAGCCGTGATGAGGCAAGCCAAGAGTTTTGCGTTATGGTTCGCCTACCGTGCCATCATTCATCCACGGTTCATGGGCGATATGGCAACGCGGCCGCGCCGAAAGGTGCGCCCTGAGGCGGGAGGGGTTTCGATGCGTGCAATGGGGTTGCTCTTTTCAGTACTGGTCGGCTTTGGCCTGTGCACTAGCTCGGCCCTGGCCGATGCCTCGGGCAAGGCGCTGGGCGTCGACCAGAATGCCCGGGCCGAGACCCGGGACGGCGTCAAGCAACTGACCGTCGGTGCCGACCTCTTCATCGGCGATCGCGTCGTCACCGATGCGCGCGGCCTCGTGCAGATCCGCTTTTCCGACAGCACCAGGCTGGTGGTCGGCCCCAACTCGTCGCTGGTGCTCGAGGACTATCTGCTGCGCGAGGATGGCTCGGGCGGCAAGCTCGCGGTCAACGCGCTCTCGGGCACGTTCCGCTTCATCACCGGCGGGGCGCCCAAGGATCGCTACCTCATCCAGACGCCCACCGGCACCATCGGCGTGCGCGGTACGGCGCTCGAGATGAAGGGCGACCGCAGGGGCTTCTCCACCATCGTGCTGCACGGTTCCATCGTCATCTGCAACCTCGCCAACAAGTGCGTCACGCTCGAGGACGTGTGCGATGTCGGCGTGGTGAATGTCTCGGACGCCACCATCGTGGGCAATTCGCGCGAGATGACGCAGGGCGAGCGTGAGCAGTTGCGCGCGATGTTCCCTTGGGTCACGAATGACGGCAGGCTGCTTGGCCCGTTCCGTGTCGTGGAGGGGCGCGAGTGCTTCAATCGCCCGGTGGTGACCAACACGCCGGGATCGGAAGGTGCCGAGAGCAATGACACGCCGCCCTCCGAAAATCGCGGCTTAACCAACGGCGACTACAACATCACCGAGCCATAAGCGGCCGGCATGCTGCGCCGCCTGCTGCCCGCCCTTGTCGGCCTCGTCATCGTCGTCCTGCTGACGCTGCTGCGCATCGGCGATCCGTTTCCGGTGCAGGTGCTGCGCGAAATCGGCTTCGACACCTACCAGCGGCTGCATCCGCGCCCCGACGCCGACATGCCGGTGCGGGTGATCGATATCGACGAAGCGTCCCTGGCCGAGATGGGCCAGTGGCCCTGGCCGCGCGACCGGCTCGCCACCATGGCCGACCGGCTGGGTGAGCTGGGCGCCGCCGCCATCGGCTTCGATATCCTGTTCCCCGAGCCCGACCGCATGTCGCCGCAGCGCCTCGCCGCAACCCTGCCGGGCGTCGATGCGGCGACCCTGCCGGATTACGACGCCATCTTCGCCGAGGCGCTGGGCCGCACGCCCTCCATCCTCGGCTTCTCGCGCACGCCCGACGGGCAGCCGCTCGCCGGCACGGCCAAGGGCGGCTTCGCCATTTCGGGCCCCGACCCGTCGGCCTCCATCCCCTATCTCACCGGCGCTGCCGCGCCATTGCCGCTCCTGCGCGAGGCGGCGGGGGGGCTTGCGGCCCTCAGCCTCAACACCGAGCTGAGCTCGAGCGCCGTGCGCCGCCTGCCCATGCTGTGGACCAACGGCTCGACCCTCTTTCCCACGCTGTCGCTGGAATCGCTGCGCATCGCCTTCGGCCTCTCGGGCATCGTGGTTTTCGGTGACACCGCGGACGAGGGCTATGTCGAGGGTATCCGCATCGGCGAGCTCACCGTGCCCACCACGTCGGGCGGCGACCTGTGGCTCTATTACAGCCGGCCCGACCCGACGCTTTCCATCCCGGCGCGCGAACTGCTCGGGCCGCAATATCGCGCCCTGCGCGATCGCATCGAAGGCCATATCGTCCTCATCGGCACCTCCGCCTCGGGCCTGCTCGACCTCCACACCACCACGCTGGGCGACAACGTGCCGGGCGTCACCATCCACGCCCAGGCGATCGAGCAGATTCTTTCGGGCACCTACCTTACCCGGCCCGACTGGGTGCAGGGGCTCGAATGGGTGGAGTTCGTGCTGCTCGGCCTCTTCCTGGTCGCGGTGGTGCTGGTGCTCGGCCCCATCGCCGGCCTTGCTGCCGGCTTCGCCTCGCTGGTCGTCTCGGTGGGGCTCTCCTACTGGCTCTTCGTCACCCAAGGCATCATGCTCGATCCGAGCTTTCCGCTCATCGGGCTGACGCTCACCTATCTCGGCCTCGTCTTCCTGCGCTTCCTCACCACCGACGTGCAGAAAAAGCAGATCCGCCGCGCCTTCGGCTACTACGTTGCGCCCTCGCTGCTGAGCGAGATCGAGAAGAACGGCGACCGGCTCAAGCTTGGCGGCGAGATGCGGCGGGTAAGCGTGATGTTCTCCGACATGCGCGGCTTCACCTCGCTGAGCGAAAACCTCGAGCCGAAACAGATCCTCGCCATCCTCAACACGCTGTTCGGCGCGCTCGGGGCCGAGATCGTCGGCAAGTACGGCACCATCGACAAGTTCATCGGCGACGCCATCATGGCGTTCTGGAACGCGCCGGTCGATGTGTCGGACCACGAGGAGCGGGCGCTCGAAGCGGCGCTCGGCATGCGCCGCCGCCTTGCCGAACTCAACGACCGCGACGCCTTCGGGCTCAGGGCCATGGGCGCACCGCTAGAACGGCTGGGCATCGGCATCGGGCTCTCTGCCGGCGAGGCGCTGGTGGGCAACATGGGCCTCGAAACCCGCTTCGACTATTCGGCGCTGGGCGACACGGTGAATGTCGCCAGCCGCGTCGAGGGCTGCTGCAAGGAAGTAGGCTACGACATCGTTGTCGCCGACCCGATGCGCCAGGCGGCCCCCGGTTTCGCCATGCTCGAAGCGGGCGCCGTGGCGCTCAAGGGCAAGGCTGGGCGCGTCCCCATCCACATCCTCGTCGGCGACAAGGCGCTCGCCGAAACCGCGACCTTCAAGCTGCTGCGCCAGTGCCATGCCGATGCGCTGGTCCTGTTGCGGGAAGGGCGCGATGCGCGCGGCGCCATTGCCGAATGCACTGTGCTCGGCGCCAGGGTCGAGCCGGGGCTGAAAGGCTTCTATGAGCGCCTTTCGGTTCGTGCCGCCGATTTCCGCAGCGGTCAGCTCGCGGCCGAATAGGCCTGCCGCATCTCCTCGATCTCGTCGAGCGCGGCGTAAAGCGCGGACCAGTCGTCGCGCTCGGCGATGGGCGCCCACAGCGCTTCCATCTCGTCGATCAGCATGGTGCGGGGCGTCTCGCGGGCGAAATAGGGGTGGTCGAGATTGGCATCGTCCGCCGCCGGATATTCAGACAGAAGGTAGGAGAGCGCCTCGAAGGCCGGGCCGCGATAGTGCCCGGCCGCCGGGCTGCGCATGGCCCGCGAGCCGTCGCCGCCGCGCCAGTCGAAGAAGAACTGCTCGTAGCCCATCTTCGATTGGTAGAGGAAGTTGTAGACCTCCTGCACCAGCGTCCCGTCCTGTTCGAGCCCCTGCGGCTTGAGGCCCAGCCGCCGCAGCACCGCGCGCCACACCGCGCGCTGGAAGGCGGGCCAGAAGCGGTTGAGCGCCGCCTCGAGTTCGGCATGCTCGCCCAGGGGCAGCAGCACTTCGGCCAGCCTCGTCAGGTTCCAGGCCAGCACGTCGGGCTGGCGGCCGAAGGCATAGAGCCCGTTCTCGTCGAAATAGGCAGCGGTGAACGCCGGGTCATAGGAGGGCAGGAAGCGCCACGGCCCGTAGTCGAAACTCTCGCCGGTGACGTTGATGTTGTCGGTATTGAGCACACCGTGCACGAAGCCGGCAGCGATCCAGTTCGCCCCGGTCTCCGCCACCGCCTCGCTCACCGCGCCGAGAAACTTCGCTGCTCGGCCGTTGTCGCCCTCGCTCCAGAGCGCCGGGTAGTAGTGCTTCACCGTATGGTCGAGCAGCTGGCCCAGCCGCTCCGGTTCGCGCAGGTAGCTCAGGCGCTGGAACGAGCCGATGCGCACATGCGAGTGGCTGAGCCGCACCAGCACTGAGGAGCGGGTGGGCGAGGGCTCGTCGCCGCGCTGCAGCTCCTCGCCGGTCTCGATCAGGCTCAGCGACTTCGAGGTGTTCACCCCCAGCGCTTCGAGCATGGCGGTCGCCAGCACCTCGCGCACGCCGCCTTTCAACGTCAGCCGCCCGTCGCCGCCGCGCGACCAGGGCGTCCGCCCCGAGCCCTTGGTGCCGAGATCCATCAGCCGCCCGTCGCGCAGATCCTCGAGTTGGGCGAAGAGGAAGCCGCGGCCGTCGCCGAGGTCGGGGTTGTAAACCTGGAACTGGTGGCCGTGATAGCGCAGCGCCAGCGGCTCCGGAAACGAGCCCGGCAGTGGCTCGAAGCGGCCGAAATGGGCGATCCACTGCTCGTCGCTCAGGTGGTCGAGCCCGACGGACGCCGCGGCGCGCTGGTTGCGATAGCGCAGGATATGCTCGGGAAACCGCGCCGGCCGCACCGCATCGAAGAAGCCTTCGCCCAGTTCGGCATGGGTGGTGCGCGGCCTGAAACTCACCTGCGGAACACTCCCACCACCTCGACATGGGTTGACCAGGCGAACTGGTCCACCGGCACTACGCGCTCCAGCCGGTAGCCGCCGGAGATGAGGATCGCCGCATCGCGTGCAAACGTCTTGGGCTCGCAGGAGACGGCCACCACCGTCTTCACCTTTGAGCGCGCCAGTTCCTTCGCCTGCGCCTCGGCGCCGGCGCGCGGCGGGTCGAACACCACAGCGTCGAACGGGTTGAGCTCGATCGGCGCCAGTGGGTCGCGGAAGAGGTCGCGCGGCTTTGCTTCCACCGGTTTTAGCCCTTGCGTGTGGTTCACTGCCTTCTGCAACGCGGCAATCGCGGGTTTGTCGCTGTCGGCGGCGTAGACGCGCGACGTTTCCGCCAGCCGCAGGGCAAACGGCCCCACGCCCGAAAACAGGTCGGCCACCGCCTTGGCCTTGCCGATGCCTTCGATGACCAGCCGCGCCAGCGTCGCCTCGGCGGCTTCCGTTGCCTGCAAAAAGCTAGCGGGAGGCAGTTCCACGCTTGCCTTGCCCATGCGCACTACCGGTGGGCGCGCCATGTAGACGCTGTCGCCATTGAAGGTCAGCCGCGCCAGCTTGTGCGCCTGGGCGAACTCGGCGAGCTGCGCGGGCCGCAGCTTCCGCTCCGAGCGCACCGAGAGGTCCAGCCCGGTGTCGGTGGCGGTAAACGACACATCGCTGTCGCCGGCCAGCGGCTGCAGCGCCCGCGCTATCCGCGGCGCGTGCTTGGACAGCACCGGCACGAGAATGGGGCAGGCATCGATGTCGAGCACTTCGTGCGAGCGGGCCCGCATGTAACCGGCGCCGGCCTTGCGCACATGCAGCGTTGCCCGCCGCCGTCCCGGCATGGTGGCGTCGACCAGCGGCCCGACCGTCGCCGCCACCCCGGCATGGGCGAGTGCCGTCACCACCAGGTCGCGCTTGAAAGCTGCATAGGCCTCGCGGTTCATATGCTGCAGCGCGCAGCCGCCGCAGGCACCGAAATACGGGCTGATCGGTTCGGCCCGCTCGGCGCTGGGCGCAAGGATGCGCAGCAGCGTGCCGCGCTCGCCCTCGCGCGCAATCTCCACTCGCTCGCCGGGCAGCGTATAGGGCACGAACACGCGCTCGCCACCGACGACGGCAATGCCGTCGCCATGCTGGCCCAGCGCTTCAATGGTCACTTCGGTCATGCCCCGGAGGTAGCAGGGAATCCGGGCGGGGGTAAGTCCGTTAACCGGGCGCACCAAGGCAAGCTGGCTGCGCGCGTAATCGTCGTCCCAGCACACGGCGGCTTCCCATGCGGCCGTTGCCTGCTCCGCCGTATCGCGCGCCGTGCCTTCGAGTCCCGCAGCGTTGCCGGGCAGCACCAGGTCGAGGTCGGGCACATCGACATGGGCCTCATCCCAGTCGATCAACGCGACCTGATCGGCAGTGATCCGCACGTTGCCCGGGTTTCCTGGATTGCCGTGGACCACGCAGGTGCCGCGGCCGCTGAGTCGGGCCCATGCTGCCCGGCAGCGCGCCACTGCTTCGGCGGGCATCGCGTCGAGGTCGATCCTGGTGCCGGTCGTTTCGTTCAGCAGGTCGGTCGAGGAACGCCAGCCGGGCCGTTGCGGCCAGCCGGCGGTCAGCCGGTGCAGCGTACGCACGGTCTCGGCGACACGCTGCCAGTCCGATGCCGTTTGCGGTGGACCACCCGGCATGTGGCGCATCACCGTCAGGCCATGGGCAAATGGCCGTCCGTCCGTGGTCGCAATCGGCACCGGCACGGCGAGGCCGTTGCGATCGAGGTGCTTCAGGAGGTCGGCCTCCCAGGCAAGGTCGGCGTCGCTGCGCGTGCCGAGGCGGGCGACGGCGACCTCACCGTTCACCCGCACGGTCCAGATATCGTTGATCGTGCCGCCGGTCAGCCGTTCGAGGCGAACCGCATCGCCCCACAGGCTGAGCGCGTCCCAGCTCACGGCCGGCTCACCATCTCAAGCACGCTGGCGATGGAGAAGAACGGGATTTCCATGCGGTCGGTCAGGCCGGTGGCGCAGGTGGAAACCGTCGATATGCCGATCTTGCAGTCTGGCGGGATCTGCGCCTTGCCGAAGCGGGTGGCGTGGGCGTTGAGTTCGGGCAGGAACATGCCCTTGTCGCCGGCAAAGCCGCAGCAGCTGATGGCATCGAGCACCGCCACCTTCTCGGCCACGGCAGCGGCGAGCGCGTTGATCGCCTGCTGCTCCTTGAGCCGCTGGGCCGAGCAGTTGTGGTGCACCGCCACGGCGGGCACCTTCCTCGTCACCTTCAGCTTCGGCAGCACTTCGGCAAGCAGGAACTCGGCAGAGTCGGCCACCGGCGAAGCGCCGGGATGCTCCTTCATGTGCTTGGCGCAGGTCGAGGCGTCGGTCACCACCGGGTGGCGTCCGGCTTCCGCCAGGCTGTCGAGCTTTTCCCGCGTCGGCTTCCCCACCCGTTCGGCCTCTTCCGGGAATCCCTTGGAGAGGAAGGGCTGGCCGCAGCATGCGCCATCGGCGTGCTCGGGCACGACGGGATCGAAGCCGGCGCGCTTGAGCAGCGCCACCATGGCCTCGGTTGTCGGCAGCATGCCGTTCTCGCGCGTCGGGGCGCCGAACATGCGGGTGGCGCAGCTGGGGAAATAGACCACGCGCTGGCCCGTGCCCTGCGCCTCCACCTTCGGCGCCGACGGCCCCGGCCGCAGCGCATGCGAAACGCGGGGGATGGCGCCGGCCGTCACCTTGCGCGCGAGCTTTGCCAGTGCATCGGTCGCGCCATCGCCGATGATGGTGCGGCTGAAGGCGTTGGCGCCCACCGCCAGCTTCATCGAGCGCTCCACTGCCAGCGTGTGGCCGGCGACAAGATGCGCAGTGCGCCGCTCGCCATCGGTGCGCCGCCGCGCCCGCTCGCCCAGCACCATGGTGCCGGTCTCGATGCCCACCGGGCAGCGCAGGGCGCAGACATTGCCGGCCGCGCAGGTGGCGAGACCGGCATATTCGAACAGCTCCTCCATTTGCGCGAGTTGCGCCGGATCCTCGCCCGAAGCCTTGAGCCGCGCCTTCTCGCGCGTCACCACTATGCGCTGGCGGGGCGACATGGTCATGTGGTGGCTGGGGCAGGCGGGCTCGCAGAAACCGCATTCGATGCAGAGGTCCACCACCGGGTCGGCGAGCGGCATGCGCTTGAGGTCCTGCACATGCACCTGCGGGTCCGGGTTCAGCAATACCCCCGGGTTGAGCAGCCCCTCGGGGTCGAACAGCGCCTTGATGCGGTGCATCACCCGGTAGGCGGCCGATCCCCATTCGCGCTCGACGAAGCTCGCTATGGCCCGTCCGGTGCCGTGCTCGGCCTTGAGCGAGCCGCCGTACTGAACCGAGACCAGCTCGGTGAGCGCAACCGAGAACTTGTCGAACTGCTCCACCTCGGCGGGGTTGGAAAAGTCCGCCGCCATCTGGAAATGGAGGTTGCCGGCGAGCGCGTGGCCGAAAAGTACGCCGTCATAATAGCCGTACTCGTCCAGCAGCTTGCGCATGTCGATGACGAAGTCGGCGAGCCGGTCGACCGGGCCGGCCACGTCCTCGGTGAGCATGGTCGTGCCCTTGGGCCGGGTTGCCCCGAACATGGGGATGAAGCCCTTGCGCATGTCCCATAGCTGGTGGGCGCGCTCGCCATCCCCGTCGTCGAAGTCGATGTCGGTCGCTCCCTCCTGGGCGAGGATTTTGGTGGCGATGGCGACTTCCTTCTCCAGCTCCTCGGGGCTTTCGGCCGATATGTCCACCAGCATGGCCGGCGAGTGCTCGGTGAAGAACCTTTCGTATGGCTTCATGACAGGCAGGTGCGCCACGGCTTCGAGCGCCCGCCGCTCGAGGTATTCGGCCGAGGTCACGCCGTGGGTCTGCTGGATGCCGCCATTGGCAAGGCGCGAGATGGCCCGCCCGCACGAATGCGGATCGGGGAAGGGGATCAGGCCCGTCACCTTGTACGGGTGCTCGGGAATGGTGCGGTAGGTCACCTCGGAGACGAAGCCCAGCGTGCCCTCAGAGCCCACGATCAGGTGGGTCAGGATGTCGATGGGGTCGTGGAAGTCCACCAAAGCATTGATCGAATAGCCGACCGTATTCTTGATCCGGTACTTCTCGCGGATCAGCGCCACGAGCTCGGCATCGGCCATGACTTCATGGTGAAGGGCGCTGATGCCTTCGAGCAGCTCGGCGTGACTGCGGCGGAAGCTTGCGACCGATTCCGGATCGCCCGAGTCAAGCATCGTGCCATCCACCAGCATGACGCGGAGCCGCGTCATCGTGTGGTAGGTGTTGTAGGCAACGCCGCAGCACATGCCCGAGGAGTTGTTGTTCACCACCCCGCCGATCTTGCAGGTGGCCTGGCTGGCGGGATCGGGGCCCAGCTTGCGGTTGAACGGCTTCAGCGCCTTGTTGACGTTGGCGACGATCATGGCCGGGCCGAGCGTCACGTGCTCGCCGCCCTCGTGCACCTGAATCTTGCGCCAGCCGTCGCCGAGCACAGCGAGTACGCCGTCGGTGATCGACTGGCCCGAAAGCGACGTGCCGGCGGCGCGGAAGGTGAGCGGCAGGCCCTCGGCGCGAGCGGCGGCGATCACGGCGCGCACCTCGTCCTCGGTGTTCACGATCACCACCACGGCGGGTACCAGCCGGTAATGGCTGGCATCGCCCGAATAGGCGTAGGTCATCACCGGGTCGGTCATCAGGCGATCCTTGCGGATCACCCCCTCGAGCCGCGCCACCACGCCGGCCGCCGCCTTAGCCCGGTCGCCGCGAATGGGGAGCATGTCGTTCACGGTCGTCGCCCTTTCCTCTTTCGGGGCCGACATGTAAGCCGATTTGACAGCGGAGGGGAGTCGCGCTTTCGGTGGGGGACATTTGGCCCGGCAGCAAAAGGCCCCGCCGGAGCGGGGCCTTTGTATTCAACCGAGATCGGCTTTTGGGGCGTCCTCGGCGAAGCCCGAGCGGATATCGCGGGCGGCGCGGCGGAGGATTTCGGCCACGCGCGCCTCCTCCTGCGGGCCGCGGCGCACCGCTTCCTTCACCGCCTTCTTCAGCGCCTTGCGCGCCTCGGTGACTTCGGGGCCCATCTCGTCGCCGCCGCGATCGGGCCGCGGGGGCTGCGGCGGGGAGCCGAAATCGCCGGGGCCACGATCATGGCGGTGCGCCTCGCCCCGATCCTCTTCGCTCCGGCCGCCGAAGGGCCAGCCGTCGCGTCCCAGGTTGTGGAACTGCTCGCGCCATTCCTCCCACTGCGCGCCGGCCTTGCCGAGGAAGCCGAGGGTGGATTCGATCGCCTCCCGATTGTCCTCGAGATGGGCGCGGCCCTCGTCGGTGATAGTGTAGAGCTTCTTGTTGCCCTCGGCCGAGGAGCTGACGTAGCCCGCCTCCTCGAGGAAGGTCAGGGCCGGGTAAACGATGCCCGGGCTCGGCGAATAGAAGCCGTGCGAGCGCTCCTCGATGGCCTTGATCAGGTCGTATCCGTGGCGCGGCTGCTGCTCGATCAGGTAGAGCGCGACGAGCCTGAGATCGCCCGAAGCCAGCATCCGCCCGATGCGGAAATTGCCGCCCCAGTCGTTGCCGGTGCCGCCCATGAAGTTGAAACTGCCGCCGAAATTGCGGAAGCCGCGCCGCGCCATCGCCTCCATGCGACGCCAGTTGCGGTCCCACCGTTGGTCGAAATCTCGCATGTGAGTGCTCCAAGATATATCTTGCGATACATTCCAGATGAGAACGAACCGCTCCCGGTTCAAGTGGGAGGGTCAAGATATATCTTGAGGACAGGTCCTGCCGGGCGTCTCCGCCGCGAAGCGGGGAGGGCAGGGGTGCAAGGAGCGAGGGCAACCTGGCAGGGGGCAGGGTGGGGGCGAGCGACCCCCCCAAAAAGCAAAGGGGCCGGCCCTGCGGCCAGCCCCTTTGCTTCACGTGAATCAGTCCTGCTTACGCGGCGACGAGGTTGCGCAGCACGTAGTGCAGGATGCCCCCGTGCCTGTAGTAGTCGAGCTCGTTGACCGTATCGATACGGCAGCGGGTGGTAACCAGCTCCAGGCTGCCGTCGGCGCGGACGATCTTGACGTCGACGTTCGAGCGCGGAGCCAGCGAGGTCAGGCCCTCGATCGAGATCGTCTCGGAGCCGTCGAGCCCCAGCGCCTGCCAGCTCTGGCCTTCGGCGAACTGCAGCGGCAGCACGCCCATGCCGATGAGGTTGGAGCGGTGGATGCGCTCGAAGCTCTGGGCGATCACGGCGCGGACGCCGAGCAGGCGGGTGCCCTTGGCAGCCCAGTCGCGCGAGGAGCCGGTGCCGTATTCCTTGCCGGCGAACACCACCAGCGGCGTGCCCTGGGCCTGGTAGGCCATGGCGGCGTCGTAGATGGGCATCTGCTCGCCGTTCGGACCTTTGGTGAAGCCGCCTTCGACGCCGGGCAGCATCTGGTTCTTGATGCGGATATTGGCGAAGGTGCCGCGCATCATCACCTCATGGTTGCCGCGGCGGGCGCCATAGGAGTTGAAGTCCTTGGGCAGCACCTGGCGCTCGGTCAGGTACTTGCCGGCCGGCGTGCCGGCCTTGAACGAGCCGGCGGGCGAGATGTGGTCGGTGGTGATCGAGTCGAGGAAGAGGGCCAGCGTCCGGGCGCCGACAATGTCGGTCACGGGCTTGGGCTCCATCGTCAGGTCGTCGAAATAGGGCGGGTTCTGCACATAGGTGGAGCTGGGGTTCCACTTGTAGGTCTCGCCGCCCTCGACGGCGATCGCCTGCCAGTGCTCGTCGCCCTTGAACACGTCCGAATAGCGGCCGAGGAACATTTTCGGGGTGATGACGGTGCGCACCACCTCGGCGATCTCCTGGTTGGTTGGCCAGATGTCCCTCAGGTAGACGGGCTGGCCGTCCGAACCGGTGCCGATGGGCTCGGTGGTGAGGTCCTTGCGCATGGTGCCGGCGAGCGCATAGGCCACCACCAGCGGCGGCGAGGCGAGGTAGTTCGCCCGCACGTCGGGGTTCACGCGGCCCTCGAAGTTGCGGTTGCCCGAAAGCACCGACACGGCAACCAGGTCGTTTTCGTTGATGCAGGCGCTGATCGCCTCCGGCAGCGGGCCGGAATTGCCGATGCAGGTGGTGCAACCATAGCCCACGAGGTTGAAGCCGAGCGCGTCGAGATCGGCCTGCAGGCCCGAGGCGGTGAGGTAGTCGGTCACCACCTGCGAGCCGGGGGCCAGCGAGGTCTTCACCCACGGCTTGGCGGTCAGCCCCTTGGCGCGCGCCTTGCGGGCGAGCAGGCCGGCGGCGACCAGCACGTTGGGGTTCGAGGTGTTGGTGCACGACGTGATGGCGGCGATCACAACATGGCCGTCGGCGAGTCCGTAATCGGCGCCCTTCACCGGGAAGGCCGCTTCTTCGGGAATGTCGTCCACGCCGGTGGCGCCTTCATCCACGAAACGGCTCTCGCCCACGGAGGTGGGGAGCGCGGTGCGCTCCTTGCGACCGCCGCTCAGGTCCTTGAGCGCCTCCTCGAACTTCGCCGCGGTGTCGGTGAGCGCCACGCGGTCCTGCGGGCGCTTGGGGCCGGCAAGAGCCGGAACGACGGTCGAAAGGTCGAGCTCGAGCGTGTCGGTGAAGAGCGGATCGGGCGAGCCGGTGGTGCGGAACATGCCCTGGGCCTCGGCATAGGCCTTGACCAGCGCCACGCGCTCGGCGTCTCGGCCCGAGGTCTCGAGATAGGTTAGGGTATCGGCATCGACCGGGAAGAAGCCGCAGGTCGCGCCATACTCGGGCGCCATGTTGGCGATGGTCGCCTGGTCCTCGAGGCTCAGATAGTCGAGACCGGGGCCGTAGAACTCCACGAACTTGCCGACCACGCCCTTCTTGCGCAGCATTTCGGTGACCGTCAGCACCAGGTCGGTGGCGGTGATGCCCTCGTTGATGCGGCCGGTGAGCTTGAAGCCGATCACTTCGGGGATCAGCATGGTGATGGGCTGGCCGAGCATGGCGGCTTCGGCCTCGATGCCACCCACGCCCCAGCCGAGCACGGCGAGGCCGTTGACCATGGTGGTGTGCGAGTCGGTGCCCACCAGGGTGTCGGGATAGGCGTAAAGTTCGCCGGTTTCCTCGTCCTTGCGGGTCCACACCGTCTGGGCGAGGTATTCGAGGTTCACCTGGTGGCAGATGCCGGTGCCGGGCGGCACGACGCGGAAGTTGTCGAAGGCCTTCTGGCCCCAGCGCAGGAACTCGTAGCGCTCGCCGTTGCGCTCATATTCGAGTTCGACATTCTGGTGGAAGCTGAGCGGCGTGCCGAAGCTGTCGACCATCACCGAGTGGTCGATCACCAGGTCGACCGGCACCAGCGGGTTGATCTTCTGCGGGTCGGCGCCCAGCCGCGCGGTGGCGTCGCGCATGGCGGCGAGGTCCACCACGGCGGGCACGCCGGTGAAGTCCTGCATCAGCACGCGGGCCGGGCGGTAGCTGATCTCATGCTCGGAAACGCGGGTGCGGAGCCAGTCGGCCACCGCCTCGATATCGGCGCGGGTCACCGTCACGCCATCCTCGAAGCGCAGCAGGTTCTCGAGCACCACCTTCATCGAGTGGGGCAGCTGCGAGACGCCGCGCAGGCCGTTCTTTTCGGCCAGCGGGATGGAGAAATAGGTATAGGTCTTGCCCCCGACGGTGATCGTGGTTCTGGATTTGAAGCTGTCGAGGGATTTCGAGGTCACGGGCGAGCCTTCGCTTCTGGTGTTGCAAGGCGCCGCCTCGGCCCTGACGCGGGGACCGGATATGTCCCGTGGGACCGGGGGGCTGTGTCAGCTTGACTGGAAGCATTCCAATCTCTGAAGGGGCTTATAGAGAAACACGATGATGCTTGCCAGTACCGACATTGGTTCATTAGGCATGGCCGCATGACCGATGCGGATGCCCTCGCTGCCTCCTCCATCCGGGTACGCGGGCTTACCGTGCGCCGGGGCGAGCGGATTTTGATCGAAGCGGCGGACCTCGACGTGACCCATCGCGGCGTGCTGCTCGTGCGCGGCCCGAACGGGGTCGGCAAGTCCACCCTGCTGATGACGCTGGCCGGCATCGTGCGGCCCGAGGCGGGGACGATCGAAGGCATCGAGCCCACGGGGTTGCACCTTCTCAACTACCAGAGCGGGCTCAAGTCGCGGCTCTCGGTGGGCGAAAACCTGAAGTTCTGGCGTGACATGAATGGGGGCGGGGGCCCTTCTGTCGAAGACGCGCTGGAGCGGGTCGGCATCGCGCCGCTCATCGATCTCGAGGCCGGATACCTGAGTTCGGGACAACTTCGTCGTCTGTCGCTGGCGCGGCTGCTGGTATCGCCGCGGCCGCTATGGTTGCTCGACGAGCCGAGTGCGGCGCTCGATGCGGCGGGCGAGGCCCTGCTGGGGCAGCTCATCGACGGGCACCGGGCGGGGGGCGGCATGGCGATCATCGCCACGCACCACGACCTGCCGCTCGCCGATCCGGCCGGGGTCGAAACGATGGTGCTCAAATGAACGCGTTCCTTGCCCTTATCGCGCGGGAACTCAAGCTCGCCTTCCGTGCGGGCGGCGAGGCCATGGTGCTGGTGCTGTTCTTCGTCATGGTTGGGGTCATCGTGCCCTTCGCCATCGGACCCGACCGGCCGATGCTGACGAAACTCTCGCCGGGCATCGTCTGGATCGCGGCCTTCCTCTCCACTCTGCTCGGGCTCGACCGGCTGTTCCGTGCCGACGACGAGGATGGCTCGCTGACGCTGCTGCGCTTCTCGGTGCTGCCGCTCGAAGCCATCGTCTTCGGCAAGCTGGTGGCCCACTGGTTGGTCACGGCGGTGCCGCTGCTGCTGGCAACGCCCATCCTCGCGCTGCTGCTTTCCATGTCGTTCGAGCAATGGGGGCGCACCGCGCTGGCGCTCCTCATCGGCACGCCGGCGCTTACCGCCTTCGGCGCCATCGGCGCGGCGGTGACGGTGGGGCTGCGGCGCGGTGGGCTGGTGGCACCGGTGCTGATTTTGCCGCTCGCCATTCCGGTGATGATCTTCGGCGTCGGCATGATGGACCCGATGACCGGCGGGGGCGCGACACTGTTCCTGCTTGCGCTCAGCCTCGTGGTGACGGCCTTTTCACCTTTTGCGGCGGCGCTTGCCTTGCGCACGGCCGGAGAATAGAGCCGTGCGCAAACAGAGCCGAGCCCAATGAGCGTATCCGCAGTCAAACAGCCCAACTGGTTCAGCCGCCTGGCCCATCCCGGCCAGTTCCTGAGCTGGAGCCGCTATTTCATCTGGCCCCTGGCCATCCTCACCGTGATCAGTTTCGCGGCGGGGCTGTACTTCTCCTTCTTCGCCTCGCCCGAGGACTACCAGATGGGCGACATGGTGCGCGTGATGTACATCCACGTGCCCAATGCGTGGCTCTCGATGCTGGTCTACGGGGTGATGACCTCGGCGGCGCTGGGCTCGCTGGTGTGGCGCCATCCGCTCGCCGACGTCACCAACAAGGCCGCTGCGCCGCTCGGCGCCGTGTTCACTGCCATCACGCTGTTCACCGGCTCGCTGTGGGGGCGGCCGACCTGGGGCACGTTCTGGGAGTGGGATGGGCGCATGACCTCGGAGCTGGTGCTGCTCTTCATCTACCTGGGCATCATCGCGCTGTGGCGCGCCTTTGACGACCAGTCCAAGGCCGGACGCATCGTCGCCATCGTCACCCTGGTGGGGGCCATCAACATTCCCATCATCCACTTTTCGGTGGAGTGGTGGAACACGCTGCACCAGGGCGCGACGGTATTCACTTCGTCGGGCCCGCGCATGCCGGGCTCGATGCTGGTGGCGCTCTTCACCATGCTCTTTGCCTTCACCTTCCTCTATGCGCTGCTGCAGATCGTGCGCATGCGCACCGAAATCCTGCGCCGCCGCGCCGAAACCATGCGCCGGCAGGCCGCCCTCAAGGGAGTCTCGGCATGAACGCGGAGCACTTCACCTATATCGCCTGGTCCTATGCCGGCACGGCGCTGGTGACGCTGGCGCTCGTGGCCTTTGTGGTGTGGGACTCGCTCAAGGTGAAAAAGCAGCTGGCGGACCTCGAAAAGGCCGGCGTGCGCCGCCGTTCGGCAGGGGCGCCGCAGCCTTGAAGCTCTCCCGCATTCTTCTCGCCGTCCTGCCCCTCGTTGTGCTGGTGGGGCTGATCGCGGTCTTCGCGCTCAACATGAACCGCGACCCCACGCTGGTGCGCTCGGTGCTGATCGACAAGCCCGCCCCGGCCTTCACCCTTCCGGCGGTGGCCGGGGCCGGAGTCGAGGGTTTCGATACCGCCGCGCTCAAGGGCGAGGTGACGGTGGTCAATGTCTTTGCCAGCTGGTGCATCCCCTGCCGGGCCGAGCATCCGCTGCTCGAAGTGCTCAAGCGCGAAACCGGCGTCCGCCTCTACGGCATCAACCAGCGCGACGCCGCCGAGAACGCGGTGAAGTTCCTCACCGAACTGGGCAACCCCTATGACCGGATCGGCGCCGACAGCGACAACCGCGTCTCCATCGACTGGGGCGTCTACGGCGTGCCGGAGACCTTCGTGGTCAATGCCGATGGCGTTATCACCTACAAGCATGTCGGCCCGATGAGCCCCGAGACGTTGCGCAACGACGTCCTCCCCGCCGTCGCCCGGGCAAGAACCGGAACCAGCTGAGGACGCAGGCCATTCCTCCTCCAATGGCCGCGCAAGCGGCCCAACAGAGGAGATTTGCCATGCAGACCGCCGCCACGCTCCGCTTCGTCGAAGAAGGCATGAAGGTGTTCGACCGCGATCGCCACGAGATCGGCAAGGTCGAGTACGTCCGGTTCGGCGACGATGACCCGGATACGCCCGAGGTCGAGGCCGCCGCGCCCAACACGCTCGACACCCGCCAACGCACGCTGGTCGACGACATCGCGGCCGCCTTCGGCGCCGATGACGACCTCCCTGAAGCCATCCGCCAGCGCCTGCTCCAGCAGGGCTTTGTCCGCATCGACGCCAACGGCCTCTTCGCGGCCGACCGCTACATCATGCCCGACCAGATCGACTCGGTCTCGGGCGATGGCTTGCTGCTCAACGTCAGCAAGGACGAGCTGGTGAAGAAGCACTGAGGGGGAGCGCGTCAACGCCCCCTCCACCGCCTTCGGCGGTCCTCTTCCCGGCCTCGCGGTGGAGGACCATGGCGACGTCAGTGTCTCGTAGGTGCTGGGACGCGGCGGCCTGAAGTGATCCTCCACTGCGGCGAAGCCGCGGGGGAGGGGGACCACGCGTAGCGTGGTTGAGGGGGCGTTCGAAGACTCCCGCCTCTGCCGAACCACTGAGCTACGGCAGCGGATCCATTGGCGGGATTGCCTCTACCGGGGCTTTCGGATCGGCCGCGTACTTGTTGAGCAGCGGCACCTGCAGCATGGAGAAAACGATGGTGATGGGCATCACCGCCCAGAGCTTGAAGCCGGCATAGAAGCTGTCGGCGCCCGCAGGGTCGGCAATGAAGAGGCTCGAGCCGCGCCAGGCGACTTCGTTGAGCGCGGCAAGCAGGAAGAAGAACAGGCCCCAGCGCACGGTCAGCTTCTGCCAGCCCTCGGGCTTCAGGTGATAGACCTCACCGAACACGTATTTGAGCAGCGACTGGCCGAACAAAAGCCCACCGAGCAGGGTGGCACCGAAGAGCGAGTTGACGATGGTCGGCTTGATCTTGATGAAGATGCCGTCCTGCAGCCACAGGGTCAGGGTGCCGAAGATCAGCACCACGACCAGTGTCACCAGCGGCATCACCGCCACGCGCTTGAACAGCAGCCACGAGATCAGCAGCGAAATCACCATCGCCACCATGAACGGGGCCGTGGCGAAGACGATGGGGCTCGAAAACATCGAGCGCAGCAGCTCGGAGCGTTCGAGCCAGCCTTCCCCAAACGTCGTGCAGATGAAGAACACCAGCAGCGGCCCGATCTCGAGGCCGATACGGATCAGCTGGGGACGCAGCTCGTCCCAGTTGATCTCGGCTTCGGGCTCCTTGGTCTGCTCGGTCATTTTGCGTTCCCTGCGATCGCCTGCGCGAAGTCGCGCGCGGCGAACGGCTCGAGGTTGTCCACACCCTCGCCCACACCGATGAAGTGTACGGGGAGGCCGAATTTCCTGGCGATGGCGACAAGGATGCCGCCGCGCGCCGTGCCGTCGAGCTTGGTCATCACCAACCCGGTGACCCCGGCACGCTTACCGAAGATTTCGACCTGATTGAGGGCATTCTGCCCCGTCGTCGCATCGAGCGTCAGAAGCGTGGCATGCGGGGCGGTGGGATCGACCTTGCGGATGACGCGGATGATCTTTTCGAGCTCGCTCATCAGCTCGTCGCGATTCTGCAGCCGCCCGGCGGTGTCGATCAGTAGCACGTCGGTGCCCTGCGCCTTCGCCTGCTCCACCGCCTCGTAGGCAAGGCCCGAAGCGTCGGAGCCGGCGGGCTTCTTGATGACGGTGGCGCCGGTGCGGTCGCCCCATACCTGGAGCTGCTCGATGGCGGCGGCACGGAAAGTGTCGCCCGCCGCCAGCATCACCTTCTTGCCCTGCGCGTTGTAGAGGCTCGCGAGCTTGCCGATGGTGGTGGTCTTCCCGGTGCCGTTCACGCCCACCATCAGGATCACGAACGGCTTCTGTGCCGGGTCGAGCACCAGCGGCTGGGCCACCGGTTCCAGCACCCTGGTGATCTCCTCGGCCAGGATGGCGCGCACTTCCTCGCTGGTAATGTCGCGGTCGAAGCGGTCGCGGCGCAGCGCATCGGTGACGGTCGTCGCCATGTCCACGCCGAAATCCGACTGGATCAGGATGTCCTCGAGGTCGTCGAGCATCGCCTGATCGAGCTTCTTCTTGGTGAAGACGGCAGCAATCGAGCCGGTCAGCTGGTCCGATGAGCGCTTGAGGCCCGAGGCGAGGCGCTGGAACCAGTTCTGCCTTTTCGGCGGCTCGGCGGGTTCGGCCGGAGCAGGCGGTGCCGCCGGGCGGATGGGGGGCACGGGCGCGGTGGGCGCCACGATCTCGTCCTTCAGCGCATCGATATAGTCGGGGCGCGTCTCGGGCGGGCCGGCGGGAGGCAGGGACTCGCCCGTCGCGGGGGCAGGGGTCACCAGTTCGCCGGCATCGTGCAGCGCCTCTTCGAGGGCAATCTCCTGCTCGGGGGGCAGAACCAGCGGGGCCGCTTCCACCACCTCATCGAGGATGATGTCGGCTTCCAGGTCCTCGGCAACGCTGTGCTCTTCTTCGGGCTCGGGAGCCGGCGCCGGGACAGGGGCCGGTGCAGGCTTTTCGCCACCACCGAACAGTCGCTGGAAGAAGCCGGGTTTCTTCTGTTCCGCCATCAGGCTGCCGATCTCATCGCTTCGCCGACGAGCCCGTCGGCATTGGTGCCGGTAATGCGCACGGCGATCAGCTCGCCGGCCTGGTGCCCGGGAACGGCAACCGGCAGGAACTGTTCCTGCCGCCCCATCCCGTCCTTTTCCACCAGCACGGTTTCAACCATGCCGACGCGCGACTGCGCGAGCTTTTCGATCTGCTTGTTGCCCAGCGCGCGCAACCGGTTGGCGCGGGCCTTGGCCACGGCCTTGTCCACCTGCGGCATGCGCGCTGCCGGCGTGCCCGGGCGCGGCGAATAGGGAAAGGCGTGGATATAGGTGAGGTTCGCAGTCTCGATGAACTCGAGCGAGTTCTCGAACATCTCCTCGGTCTCGGTCGGGAAGCCGGCAATGATATCGGCGCCGAAGACGATGTCGGGGCGGAGCGAGCGGAGCTTGTCGACCACCGCGAAGGCATCGGCGCGCAGGTGCCGGCGCTTCATGCGCTTCAGGATCAGGTCGTCGCCCGACTGCAGGCTCAAATGCAGGTGCGGCATCAGCCGCCGGTCCGACGCTATGGCGTCATAGAAGGCCTCGTCCGCCTCGATGGAATCGATCGACGAGATCCTGAGCCGCGGCAGGTCCGGCACATGGCGGAGAATCTGCTGGGTCAGCTTGCCGAGGGTGGGCTTGCCCGGCAAATCGGGACCGTACGACGTAATATCAACGCCGGTCAGCACCACTTCGCGATAGCCGTTGCCGACCAGCTTCTTGATCTGCTCCACCACGGCGCCCATCGGCACCGAGCGGGACGGCCCGCGGCCATACGGAATGATGCAGAAGGTGCAGCGGTGGTCGCAGCCGTTCTGCACCTGCACGAAGGCGCGGGTGCGGCCGTCCATGCCCTCGATCAGGTGCCCGGCGGTCTCCTTCACCGACATGATGTCATTGACCTGCACCTTGTCGTTGAGCGGCACGCCGAAAGCTATGGGGACATAGCTTTCCGCCTTCAGCTTGTCGGCATTGCCGATGACCAGGTCCACTTCGGCCATGTCGCCAAAGGCGCGCGCCTCGGTCTGCGCGGCGCAGCCGGTGACGATGATCTTGCGCTCTGGGTTCTCGCGCCTGGCCTTGCGGATCGCCTGCTTGGCCTGCCGCACCGCCTCCTGCGTCACGGCGCAGGTGTTGATGATGATGGTGTTGCTAAGCCCGGCCTTTTCGGCCTCGGCCTTCATCACCTCGCCCTCATAGGCGTTCAGCCGGCAGCCGAAGGTGAGCGTCTCGATGGCCATGTCAGGCGACCTGCTGCTCGCGCGCCCAGGCGCCCGAATAGGGGTCGAAACTGCCGGCGAACTCGAGTTCGGCCGGGCCGGTGAGCAGCACATGGTCGTCGCCGCGCCACTCGATCACCAGGTCGCCGCCGGGCAGCGTCACGGTCGCCTTGCGGCCGGTGCGGCCGGTGCGCGCGCCATTCACCAGCGCGGCGCAGGCAGCGGTGCCGCAGGCGCGGGTCAGGCCGGCGCCGCGTTCCCAGGTGCGCAGGATGATGTGCTCGGGCGAGACTACCTGCGCGATGGAGATATTGGCGCGCTCGGGGAAGATCGGGTGGTTCTCGAGCAGCGGCCCGAAGCGGTCGAGCGCATAGCTCCACACATCGTCCTCCACCCAGAAGGTGGCGTGCGGATTGCCCATCGAGGCGACCGACGGCGTGTGCAGCACCGGCGCATCGATGGGGCCGATCTGCAGCTCGATGCCGGTGGTGTCATAAAACTCCTCGGCGAGCGGAATGTCCTGCCAGCCGAAGCGGGGCTTGCCCATGTCCACGGTGATGAGCCCATCCTCGCGCTCGTCGCCGGTCAGGATTCCCGCCAGCGTCTCGAAGACGAAATGCTTCTGCCCGGTCTCGGCGGCGAGCGCCTGCACCACGCAGCGCATGCCGTTGCCGCAGGCCTGGGCCAGCGAGCCGTCGGAGTTGATGATCTCGACATAGTGTGCCGTGCCGGGCGTCCGCGGATCGTGGATGGCCATGATCTGGTCGAACTTGGTGGCCGGGTCGGCATTGATGGCGACTGCCGCTGCGGGGGTCACCCGGTCGGTGCGGCCGCGCATGTCGGCAACGATGATCTCGTTGCCGAGCCCGTTCATCTTGAGGAATGGGGCCAATGAACTGGCTTGGGACATATCGGGCGCCTTGGCGGTTACGCGGGTCTATATGGCGGAAGTGACGCCAAATTGCCAGTGGTGGGGGCGGCAGAGCCACCCCCGCCAATGATTCACGTGAGACAATTCACGCGGCGGCGCGCGCCGTGAGGTGTTCGAGCAGCGGCGCCAGCTCGGGCGGCGGCGTGCGCTCGATGCGGCGATAGGCGCGGCCCTGCTGGTCGCGCTCCAGCATCTTGCCGTCGATCATGGCGCGGCGGATCAGGGCGTGGTCGCCGAACCCGTTCCAGTCCTTGAGCAGGGCGCTGATCTCGATCTCCGTGAAGGTCTCCCCCCGCGGAATGCGCGACCACAGCACCCACAGGCAAAGCATCTGGTGGCCATAGCGCGAGGGCCAGCTGGCGAGCACGCCCTCGGCATCGAAATAGCGCGCCGCCTTCTCGACTTGGGCGAGGTCGGCCCGTGGCGCGGGTTCGGCGGCCGCGGCGAGGCGGTCGGCCGCTTCGGCGTCGGCGCGCAGGTGCTGGTAGTTCGCGAAACCGGCGGCTTTGGCGAGCAGGTTCAGCAGCTCGACATGGCTCGGCACGCCCTCGTGTTGGGCGAGAGCCTGGCGCAGGGTTTTGGCGAAAGGCGAAAGATCGGCCACGCTGAGTGGCACGGCAGTCCGTGACATGACTTCATCCTCGTCAGTGCCGCTCCCCGAAGGGAGGTCGTGGCCGCCGGCTTCCGATCAGGCACGGGATGGAGTGCTGTCTCGAAACATCATTCGCAGGTTTAGCTCTCCAACATGGAGCGGCGGCGCCTGGGTGAACTGCTGACCCAGTCGCAGCCTATAGCGCGGCCTGCCGGGCGCAGCAATGCCATGCTCCCGTCACGATTGCTGCGGCAAATTCGGGGCAGGGTTACGGGAGCGAGGCATGGGTCACTACAGGGCTTATATCGAGAGCCGCGAGGAGTCGCAGCGCGAAATCTGGTTCAGCGATGGCAGGAGTCCGGGCGACTGGGCTCGGCGCTCGCCACGGAAGGCTACATTCTCGTGGTGCGCGGCGACGCCAACTGGGTCGGCGTTCGTGTGGGCGGCAAGGTGACGCGCGGCTTCAAGTTCGTCCCCAAGGGCCAGACCGTACTGTTCCGCGACCACGTTCTCCGCATCGACGTGGTCAACGAAAGCGATCCGGAAAACTGACCGAGGCCGCTACACGCCACCGCTGGGCCGTAGACCTGCTCGCACCACAACCGGGCGAGCGGGTGCTGGAGATCGGCTGCGGCCACGGCATCGCCACCGGGCTGGTGTTGGCGGCGGGCGCCTCGGTGGTTGCAATCGACCGCTCGGCGAAGATGATCGAGGCCTGCCGCAAGCGGAACCCGGCGGTCGATGCGCGGGTGGGCATGTTCGAGGACATGGCGCCCGGCGACTTCGACGCTGCCCTCGCTATCAACGTCGACTTCCCCCGGCACGAAGACCGCGGCTGGGCCGCGGCCTTACGCAAGGCAGGCCGGATTGTGCTGGTTCTCGAGGCACCCTGTTGTCCGCACGGCAGACCAGTTCGCCATGCACGCCGCAGCCGCCTTAGTGGGCGTGGGATTCGAGGTACATACGAATCTGTTCGACCGGATGGCGGCCGTGGTGGGGCGGCGGCTTGGGTGATGACCCGATCTGCGCTATATCTGGCGCAGCAAGGAGATTGCCATGGTCATCACCGTGGAGCTTGATCGCGACACCGACGAGCGGCTTGAGCGGCTCGCGGCGCGTACCGGCAAGACCAAGGCCGAGCACGCCGCCGAGATCCTCAAGTATGGGATCGAGGACGTCGAGGACTACTACCGCGCCGATGAAGTGTGGCGGCGCGTCCAGCGTGGCGAAGAGAAGGTCTACAGTTCCGGGGAACTGAGGCGCGAGCTTGGCCTGGAAGATTGAGTATGCCGAGGCGGCAAGCCGGCAAATCCGCAAGCTGGACCGCCAGCAGGCCTAGCGCATTCTCGATTATATGGACCATCGAGTCGCGGTGGCGGACGATCCGCGGCAGCTCGGTACATCCATGGTCGGCGACCGGGCGGGCAAGTGGCGCTACCGCGTGGGCGACTATCGCGTGATCTGCCAGCTTATCGATGATCGGTTGGTTGTCCTCGTCGTTCACGTCGGTCATCGGCGCGAAGTCTATCGCTGAAGCGGCCGGTATTCCTTGACTCCGCCCCATTTCCCCTCTATCCCGCAGCCCGATCCATCAGGTCGTGACACCTGAAGGCCGACCGGGACCCGTGAAGGTATAAAGAGATCCCGGAGGCTCACACCCCACAGCGCAAGCGCCCTGGGGTGTGTTTGGCGTTTGCGCTGATGGAACCCATATCCCGGTCACACGGGACAAGGATTGGTGGAATGTTCGAGAGCCTCAGCGACCGGCTTGGGAAAATCTTCGATGGACTTCGCGGGCGCGGCGCGCTCGGCGAGAAGGACGTCGACGAAGCGCTGCGCGAAGTGCGACGGGCGCTGCTCGAGGCCGACGTTTCGCTCGAGGTGGTCAAGGCCTTCATCGAGCAGGTGCGCGAGCGCGCCATCGGCGCCGAGGTCACCCGCTCGGTCACGCCGGGCCAGCAGGTGGTCAAGATCGTCCACGACGAGCTGGTCAAGGTGCTGGGCGACACCCAGGTGCCGATCGACTTCAACACCACCCCGCCCATGACCATGCTGATGGTCGGCCTGCAAGGCGCGGGCAAGACCACCCATGCCGGCAAGATCGCCAAGCGCATGAAGGAGCGGCAGGGCAAGAAGGTCCTGCTCGCCTCGCTCGACGATCGCCGTCCCGCCGCCAAGGAGCAGCTGCGCGTGCTCGGCGAGCAGATCGGCGTCGATACCCTGCCGATCCAGGAGAACGAGAAGCCGGTCGATATCGCCAAACGCGCCCAGCGCGAGGCGCGGCTTGGCGGCTATGACGTGGTCATCCTCGACACTGCCGGCCGCACCCATATCGACGAGGAGCTGATGGAGGAGACGGCGGCGGTCAAGGCCGCGACCGATCCCCACGAAATCCTGCTCGTCGCCGATGCGCTCACGGGCCAGGATGCGGTGAACCTCGCCCGCTCCTTCGACCAGCGGGTGGATATCACCGGCATCGTGCTGACCCGCGTCGACGGCGATGGCCGCGGCGGTGCGGCGCTCTCGATGCGCGCCGCTACCGGCAAGCCGATCAAGCTGATCGGTACCGGCGAAAAGATGGATGCGCTCGAGGATTTCCATCCCAGCCGCATCGCCGATCGCATCCTCGGCATGGGCGACATCGTCTCACTCGTCGAGAAGGCGGCCCAGAACGTTTCCGCCGAAGACGCGGCCAAGATGGCGAAGAAGCTCAAGAAGGGCACCTTCGACCTCGAGGACCTGCGCAACCAGCTGCTGCAGATGAAGAAAATGGGCGGCATGGGCTCGCTCATGAACATGATGCCGGGCATGGGCCAGATGAAGAAGGCCATGGCCGGCGCGAACATCGACGACAAGGTGTTCGACCGGCAGATCGCCATCATCAACTCGATGACGCCCAAGGAGCGCGCCAACCCCGACCTGCTCAACGCCAAGCGCCGCATCCGCATCGCCAACGGCTCGGGCACCAAGGTCGAGGACGTCAACAAGCTGATGAAGCAGCATCGCCAGATGGCGGACATGATGAAGAAGGTGTCCAAGGGCGGCCTCGGCTCGCTCGCCGGCATGTTCGGCGGCAAGATGGGCGGCATGATGCCGGGGCTCGGCAACATGCCCGATCCTTCGACCATGGACCCCAAGGAGCTCGAGCAACTCGCCCGCCGCATGGGCATCGATCCCGCCTCGCTGCCGCAGCAGCCGGCGCCGCCCAAGCAGCTCGCCCCTTCCAAGCTGCCGACCGATGTCGGCCAGCTCCTCAAATCCGGCCCGGGGCTACCCGGGCTTGGCGGCGCCTCGCGCTTCCCCGGCCTGCCCGGCCTCGGCGGCGGCTTCGTGCCCAAGAAGAAGTAACCACCAATCCCTCGAAAACCGACTGAAGGACTGACCCTATGAGCCTGAAACTCCGCCTCGCCCGCGCCGGCACCAAGAAGCGCCCCTACTACCACGTCGTGGTTGCCGATGCGCGCAGCCCGCGCGATGGCCGCTTCATCGAGAAGATCGGCACCTACGATCCGAAGCTGGCCGACAAGGAAAAGCGCGTGACCCTGGTCGCCGAACGCGTGCAGCACTGGCTCGGCGTCGGTGCCCAGCCAACTGACCGCGTGCTCCGCTTCCTCGATGCCGCCGGCCTCGCCAAGCGCGCCCCGCGCAACAACCCCGAAAAGGGCAAGCCGGGCAAGAAGGCCACCGAGCGCGCCGAAGAGCGTGCCAAGAAGGCCGCCGAGGCAGCCGAGGCCGCCAACGCCCCCGCCGAAGCCGCTGCCGAGTAAGCCGTGGCCGGTCCTCTCCGCGGGGACGCAGCGTGACTTGACGGCCGGTTCGAATCGAGTCCCTGCGACTTGACCACGCGGCCCGTGTCGACCATATTGATGGTATCCGCTACGCCCGTAGGCGGGCATGTATCTCGGCCCCCGACACTTGTGTCGGGGGCCATTTCGTTTGAGGGAACGAAATGAAGAGAGTAGTCCTGATGATCGACGGAGGCCATCTCCGTGCGCTCGCCCGGCGGGATAACGTCACCTACAATCCGGACTTGATCCAGAAGTTCGCAGCCGGTTGCGTCGATGGCGACGAGGAGCTGCTTCGCATTCTCTACTACGACTGTGCGCCCTATTCTGGGAAGGCGAAGCTGCCCGTGTCGGGGGAAACGAGAGAGTTCCAGGGCGATGCTCGCTGGCTCAATGACCTCGCGTCACGAGACCTGTTCGCAGTGCGCCTCGGGGTGCTCAAGTTCCGGGGTTTCACGCCGAGGAGTACACCCATAACGCGCGAAACGCTCACGGACGACGACTTTAGGCCGGATTTCGAGCAGAAGGGGGTCGACATGCGGATCGGCCTCGATATAGCCACCTACTCGACCACAGGAAACGTTGATCGCATCGTGCTGACCAGCGGGATACAGATTGCGTGCCGGCGATGAAACATGCCCGCATAGCAGGACTTCAGGTAGTGCTGACCCAGTTCAACAACCACAAGCTTGCCGCTGAGCTGACCTGGCATGCTGACATCAGGCGCGCCGTCAAATGGCCGGACTGACGCCAAAGGACAACATGATCCTCATGGGCCGCATCGGTGCGGCGCATGGGGTTCGGGGCGAGGTGCGCATCCAGTCCTTCACCGAGGACCCGATGGCGCTCGTCGATTATGGTCCGCTCGCCACCAACAAGCCCGGTCTGACGATCACCATCCTCTCGGCCCGCACCACGACCAATGTCCTCGTGGCGCGGCTCGAGGGGGTGAACGACCGCAACGCCGCCGAAAAGCTCAACGGCGTCGAGCTCTACGTGCCGCGCTCGCTCCTGCCCGAGCCGGAAGACGAGGACGAGTTCTATCACGCCGACCTTATCGGGCTGGTGGCGCGCCTCGCCGACGGCTCCGAGATCGGCACGGTCGCCGCCCTCCCCAATTACGGGGCCGGGGACCTGCTCGAAATCCGCGATACGCGTTCGGGCGATGTCTTTCTTTATCCCTTCACCAAGGCCGTGGTGCCGGAAGTGCACGTCGCGGAGGGCTATCTCGTCATCGAGCCGCCCATCGAGGCGGAGCCCGGTGAAGAGGAACCCGATTGAGCTTTTCGGCGCACATCATCACGCTTTTTCCAGACCTGTTTCCCGGGCCGCTCGGCGCCTCGGTCATCGGGCGCGGATTGGGCGAAGGGCTGTGGTCGCTCGAAACCACGCAGCTCAGGGACTTTGCCACCGACCGGCACCGCACCGTGGACGATACCCCTTCGGGCGGCGGCGCCGGCATGGTGCTGAAACCCGATATTCTCGCCCGCGCCATCGACGCCGTATCGCCCCAGGGTGATCCGCGCCCGCGCATCCTCATGTCGCCGCGCGGGGTGCCGTTGACCCAGGCGAAGGTGCGCGAGCTCGCCGCCGGACCGGGCGCGGTCATCGTCTGCGGCCGCTTCGAGGGGGTGGACCAGCGCGTCATCGAGGCGCGGGGCCTCGAGGAAATCTCGATCGGCGACTATGTGCTGGCGGGCGGCGAAGTGGCTGCCATGGTGCTGCTCGAAGCGGTGGTGCGGCTCATTCCCGGCGTGCTGGGCGCCGCCGAAAGCCATGCCGACGAGAGCTTCGAGAACGGCCTGCTCGAATACCCCCAATACACTCGGCCCCAGGTGTGGGAAGGCCGCGAGATCCCCGCCATCCTCACCTCCGGCGACCACGGCAAGGTCGAAAAATGGCGCCGCGCCGAGAGCGAAGCCCTCACCCGCGCCCGCCGGCCGGACTTGCTGAAGTAGGTGCGTGTGCCGGCCTTGTGCCGGTGAGCGTCCCCGCCTTGCAGGGGAAGACCCTGTCGCCCTCAGTGATCGAATTACCCACCAGCCAGGTCGGTGTCTCAACCCGGTTCCTCCACCGCGAAGCGGGGGAGGGGGACCGGCGTAGCCGGTGGAGGGGCGATACAGGCACTAGCCTGTGTACGGCCGGAAACCACACCCTCCGGCCGGATCTACTGAAGCGGGAGACGACAAGCAGAAAAAAAGCCCCGGCGAAGCGGGGCTTTTTCCGAACCTGCCGCAGGCTTCACGCCCCGATCAGCTTCCTGATCTTCTGCACCGCGACGTCGGCATTCTCGCCATAGGCGATGGTGCCTTCGAAGCCGCCCTGGGCGTTGACGAGGAATACCGAGGCGGTGTGGTTCACCGTGTAGTCGTCGCCCTCGCCGACCCTTTCACCCAGCACCTTCCAGGCGGCGGTGATCTTGTCGATCTCGGCGCGGGTGCCGGTCACGGCCGTCACCTTGCCATCGAGCCAGCCGACATAGTCGGCGAGCACTTCGGGCGTGTCGCGCTCGGGGTCGACGGTGACGAAGAAGGCCTTGAGGTTCCTGGCGTCCGGGCCCAGCTGCTCGAACCAGGTGGCCATGTCGGCCATGGTGGTCGGGCAGACGTCGGGGCAATGGGTGTAGCCGAAGAACAGCAGCGAAGGCTGGCCCTGGAACATGGTCTGGTCGACTTTTGCGCCCGAGGCGTCGACCAGCGAATAGGTGCCGCCGCCAATGCCGGCGACCTGCGGGTTGCGCGGCGGCGCGAAGAGGAAGACCGCCGTGGCACCGAGGGCGGCAATCACCACCAACCCCCAGAGGATCATGCGGAAGCGCGAAAGTGCCGTGGTGGTCATGCTGCTTCTCCCTGGCGGAGGGGCATAAGTTGGGAATGGTGCATCGTGGGGTCCATGGCGGGTGCCTTGGCGGCCGGGCTGCCGACCGGGAGCTGTACCTCGACGGCGCCGGCCTTTTCAAAGGTGAGCGTCACGGTGACGCTGGTGCCTTCGACAAGGGGGCCGCCCAGGTCCATGAACATCAGGTGGTAGCCGCCGGGCTCGAGCTTCACCGTGCCGCCGGCGGGGATGGTGAGGCCGTCGGGCAGGGCGTTCATCTTCATCACGTCGCCCTCCAGCTTCATCTCGTGGATTTCGGCCCGGCCGGCGGCCGGGGTCGAGACCGAGATGAGGCGATCGTCGGCGGTCCCGGTGTTGGCGATGGTCAGATAGCCGCCGCCCACCGGAGCGTTGGGCAGGGTGGCGCGGGTAAAGGCGCCCGAAATGGTGAGGTCGCCCGCGACCACGTCATGGCCGGTGGTCATGGCCATCTCGGCCGGGGTGACCGCGCCGCCGTGCGGGCAGCCAGTGGTCTCGGGCCCCTGGGCCGGCTTGTGGGCATGCTCGGAATGAGCGAAGGCTGATGTGGAAACGAGTACCGCAAGCGCGGCGAGGGTGTGCTTGATCATCGGAATGTCTCGCGAAGGCCGGGCACCAGGCCGCGGCGTTGAACCGAAAGCGTGTGTCTGGTTCAGGCGAGGGCGGGCGGGCCGCGCGCGTCGGGGATTTCAGGCGGCGCGACGACAAATCCGGCAAGTGCCGGCTCCGGGAATGCCGCTTCCCCAACCGAGGGCAGGTGGACGAGGCCACCACAGGGCGGGGGCAAGTCGGCGCCGCTGCCGATGCGGCAGGCATGGCAGGGGGCGTGCGTCGTGTCGGCCGGGGCGTCGCCGCACCAGCTCGCCGTCACGGCGGCGCTCACCGACTCATGGTCGTGCGCAAGGCGCATCGAGGGCTGGTGGCTGAAGCTGAGGAAGACGAGCGCCAGCACCGCGAGGGCGCGCACCAGGTCAGCGGCGATGTGGCGGTTGAGGGCCACTTGGCATCGTCTCCGTTCCGGCCATGCTCTAGCGCATGGCTCAAGCTGCGTCATGCGGCATTTACGCACCTCGTGTCATTGATCTTGGTCGTGCAACCTGCAACAAATCCTCGTGACGGTGCGTGGGCGAAAACCCCACGTGAAACGGGAAGCCGGCGCCCTGCGGGGGGCAAACCGGCGCCGCCCCCGCGACTGTATCGGGCCGAAACTCCCTCCAGGTGCCACTGGTTTGCGCTGGGAAGGCGGAGGGAGCGGGCCCGGAGCCAGGAGACCGGCCGTCGCATGTTTTGGCTCGAACGCGGGACGGTGGGTCCCGCCCAAGGAGAACTGTCCGATGCGCCTGCGCGCCCTCGCCTCCCTCGCTTTCATCGCCCTGCCGACTGCTGCCTTCGCCCATGCGGGCCACGGCGACACGGCGGGCCTTCTCGCTGGCTTCCTCCATCCCGTCGGGGGGCTCGATCACGTCCTCGCCATGGTCGCCGTCGGCATCTTCGCCTTTGTGCTCGGCGGCCGCGCGCTGTTCCTCGTGCCGCTCGCTTTCGTTGCCATGATGGCGGCCGGCTTCCTCGTCGGCGCCTCGGGCATCGATCTACCCTTCGTCGAACTGGGTATCGCCGTCTCGTCCATCGTCATCGGTGCCGCGGCGGCCTGGGGCAAGCCCATGCCGGTGGCTGCGGCCATGGCGCTGGTCGGCGCCTTCGCGGTGTTCCACGGCCATGCCCATGGCGCCGAAATGCCGGCCAATGCGGCGGGCTTCGAATATGCGCTCGGCTTCCTGCTCGCCACCGCGGCGCTCCACCTCGCCGGCATCGGCGCGGCAACGGGCGTGGCAAAGCTCGCGACCCGTTTCGGCAAGCCGGTGGCCCGGGTGGCGGGCGGCCTCTTCGCGCTGGGCGGCGTCGGCGTCCTCGCCGGCTGGCTCTGACCCCTTTCGCCGCGCCTCATGACAGAAGCGCCCGCGAGGCTGGACTCGCGGGCGCTTCTCCTTTATAGCCCCGCTCGCTTTGGTTGCGTCCAGGGCCAATAACAGCATGAAATCCGTGCAAACCAAGACCGGGCGGTCGGCGTAACAACCGGCGAAACGCTCCTCGAAAAGATTCAAGAACGGAACAGTTCAATGGCAAACATCATCGCAGAGCTCGAGCAGGAGCAGTATGCGAAGCTGGCCGCGCGCGCCAAGCATCCCGAATTCACCCACGGCGACACCGTCAAGGTGTGGGTCAAGATCCGTGAAGGCGACAAGGAACGCCTCCAGGCCTATGAGGGCGTCGTGATCGCCCGCTCGGGCACCGGCCTCATGGAAAGCTTCACCGTGCGCAAGATTTCGTACGGCGAAGGCGTCGAGCGCGTGTTCCCGGTGGTCTCGCCCAACATCGACCGCATCGAAGTACTGAAGCGCGGCAAGGTCCGTCGCGCCAAGCTGTACTACCTGCGCGACCGTCGCGGTAAGTCGGCTCGTATCTTCGAGAACACCGGCGCCCGCACCAAGAAGATCGAGGCCAGCGAGCGCGATGCCGCCGCTGAGGCCAAGGCCGCGCGCGAGGCCGAGAAGGTCGCTGCCGCCGAGGCTCTGGCCAAGGAACTGGCCGCCAAGGACGCGGCGGAAGCCGCTGCCGCCGAGGCCGCCGCTGCCGAAGCCAAGACCGAATAAGGTCGAGCTGGCCGGCTGCCACATTGTGGTCGGCTTGATCGCATGCATTTCAAGCCCGGCATTCGTGCCGGGCTTTTGATTCCATCACTGAAATCTGCCGGGCGGGGCACAATGGGAGGCACTCCGAGTGGACGCGGAGCAACGCGCGCATCTTGCTGACGAACTACGCGAGGAGGCCCGCCTGCTGCTGGTCGGCTCGGGCCTGCTGGAGCTGCTGAACGGAAAGTTCGGCGAGGCCATAGTAACGGGTAGCGCCGGCTACGACCTCATGGTGTGGCGCGACATCGACATCCACATGCCCTGCGATGCCGATCGCTGGGTGGAGTGGGCGGGGCTCGGCGGCGAAATCGCCCACCTTCTCTCCGAGCGGGGGCTGACGCTCCACAAGGCCCAGTTTCTCAACGACTATGTCGAACCCCACCCGCTCGGTGCCGGACTCTACTGGGGCATCGAGTTCCGCGATTTCGCCGACAACCCGTGGAAATGCGACCTCTGGGGCTGGGATCCGTTCGACTATGCCGTCCGCCAGGCCCGCGACGCGAACCTGCGCGCCGACCTCGACCGCTGCGACCGCGACCTCATCCTGCGCCTCAAGCACGAAGCCCGCGCCCGCCCCGGCTATTACGGCGTGATGGTCGAAAGCTACGACATCTACCAGTTCGTCATCGCCGGCGCCGGCGAAACGCTGGACGAACTCGAGCACTGGAAGGGGCTGGTGGCCTGAACGCCCATCCTCTTCCGCTTGCGGGGGAGGGAGCCCACGCGTAGCGTGCCGGAGGGGCAGCGCGCGCTGACGGTATCAACGCCACTCGGGGGGAAGCCCATGCCATCGTTCATCTGCACCACCTGCGGCGTCGGCCATGCGCCGTCCGAAGCGCCGCCGGCGCATTGCCCTATCTGCGAGGACGAGCGGCAATATGTGAACGCCGCCGGCCAGTCGTGGACCACGCTCGCCGAACTGCAGGGGGCGCACAGCAACGATATCCGCGAAGTAGAGCCCGGCCTGTGGGGCATCGGGGCGACCCCGCAGATCGCCATCGGGCAGCGGGCGCTGTTCATCCCGCAGCCGGGCGGCGGGGTGCTGTGGGATTGCACGCCGCTCATCACCCAGGCGGCCATCGACCACATCAAGGCGCATGGGGGGCTGCGCGCCATCGCCATTTCGCACCCGCATTTCTATTCCTCTATGGTCGACTGGTCCGAGGCATTCGGCGGCATTCCGATCCACATCCACGAGGCCAACCGCCCCCATGTGATGCGGCCCTCGCCCCACATCCGCTACTTCACCGAGGAGCGGATCGAGCTGGGGCAGGGGATCAGCGTCACCCGCGCCGGCGGCCACTTCACGGGCAGCGCCGCACTCCACTGGCCGGGGCTCGACGGCAAGGGCGTGCTGATGACCGGCGACACCATCATGGTGGTGCCCGATACGCGCTGGGTCAGCTTCATGTATTCCTTCCCCAACCTCATCCCTCTGCCGGCGCGCGAGGTGCGGCGCATCGTCTCCACCGTCGACGACCTGAGCTATGACCGCATCTATTCGGCCTGGTGGGACCGGGTGATGACGGAGGATGCAAAGGCGCGCGTCCACGCCTCGGCCGAGCGCTATATCGCCGCCATCGCATGAGTGGAAATGCGTAAAACCGCTGGATTTCGCGACGCGCCGGCGGTTATCTTCGCATCACGCAATCTCGCGCCGAATTGAGTAGCGTGGGGCCGGGGGGCTCCGTACAAACATCGCCATGCTGTTCAGACCGCTCCTTTGCGCGCTAGCGCTGCTCGCCCTGTGCGTGCCGGGTGCCCTTGCGGGCCAGTTCCGCGAGGGGCCGAAGGCCGTGCTTGAGCTGTTCACCTCGCAGGGCTGTTCGAGCTGCCCGCAGGCCGACGCCATGCTCGAGGAAATGGGCGAGCGCGACGACGTCATCACCCTCGCCTACCATGTCGACTACTGGGACTATATCGGCTGGGAGGACACGTTCGGCGACAAGGAGAACTCCCAGCGCCAGCGCGACTACGCCGCCGCCTGGGGCTCGTCGCGCATCTTCACCCCGCAGCTGGTGGTGAACGGCGAATGCGGCGTGGTCGGCAACAAGCGCGACAAGGTCGATGCGGCGCTCGCCACCACCAGCATGCCGACGCTCGAGGTGGACCTCGCCGAAAGCGGCAACGGCATACTCGACGTCACCATCGAAGGCCGCAGCGACGAGGGAATCGGCGAGGCGGTGGTGTGGCTCGTCACCTATCTCAACCGGGCCGAGGTCGCCATCGATCGCGGCGAGAACCAGGGCAAGACAGTCGCCTACACCAACATCGTCACCGGCCGGCAGGTGCTGGGCATGTGGGATCCGGTCAAGGGTGCCTCGCTCAAGCTGCCGCTCGACGAGGTGCTCAGCGGCGAGTCCGATGGCGCCGCCATCCTGGTGCAGCAGGACAGGAACGGCCTGCCCGGCCCCATCCTCGGCGCCGCGAGCTTTACGCGCTAGGGTCCGTCAAGCAGGCCGCCGGCTTCCGGACCACCCTTAATCCCGACATCGAAGTCAATGGGCCCGCTGGCCCCGAAAGAAAAACCCGCTGGCGCGGGGGGAGCGTCAGCGGGCGAGAATGACTGGTGAAGTCGGGCGGCCGGCATCCGGGCATCATGGTTTGGGGGCTCGGTCAGCCCGGATGCCAGCCACTGGAGGCAATGGTTGTATCCTGCGCGCGCATTCGGGCGCGATAAGGGAGGCATTGTGACCGAATTGGGGTTTCTGCGTCCGCCTTTGGCCCGGCTGGACAAGTCGGGCGATCGGCGCGAACATGCCGAGCAAGCGAGACGGAGGCACAATGGCGGACGAACCGGAGCAGTCGGGGTCGGGGCAGCTGATCGACTTCGCGCAGGGCGTGTCGGCCGCCGTCCCGAAGCAGCCGCGCTTCATCGCCTCGGTGACCTTCGACCGCAAGGAACTCTCCACCATCCTCAATCTCTATGGCCGCAAGGTCGCCAATGGCGAGTGGCGTGACTACGCCATCGACTTTCTGCGCGAGCGCGCCGTGTTCTCGATCTACAAGCGCTCGTCCGAGCGGCCGGTCTATGTGGTCGAAAAGAACCCCAAACTGCGCAACAAGCAGGGCCAGTACATGGTACTGAGCCAGGAGGGCCGGGTGCTCAAGCGCGGCCACGAACTCGCCACCGTCCTGCGCGTCCTCGAACTCGCCGTGGTCAAGTGATCACTGTCCGCCGGGCGGCGGAGCCGGATATCGAAGCCATGAGCGAGGTGCTCACCCGCTCGATCACGGAACTCTGCGCCCTCGACCACCACAACGATCCCGCTGTCATTGCGGCTTGGACGGCCAACAAGACGCCCGAGGGCGTGCGCCTGATGCTGGAGAGCGCGGATGCCGAACTGTTCGTTGCCGAGCATGATGGTGTGGTGGCCGCGGTAGGCTGCGTCATGAACGGCAGCGAAATCGGCCTCAACTACGTCCACCCGGCGCACCGCTTCCAGGGCTTCAGCAAGGCCCTGCTCGCCGCCATGGAGCAAGCCATGCGCGAGGCCGGCGTCACCGAGGCGCGGCTCAAGGCCACCCAGACCGCGCACGCCTTCTACCTCGCCAATGGCTGGCAGCACGCCGGCGACCTCTACACCGGCCGCTGGATCGACGCATGGCCCATGCGGAAGGTGCTTTGAGGCGCGGGTGTGAAACCGCCGGTGGAGGACCCCGGTGACGTCTGTGTTTGCGGTTGTTGAGGCGCCGAGGCCAACAGGATCCTCCACCGCGTAGCGGGGGAGGGGGACCACCCGAAGGGTGGTGGAGGTGGCGAGACCGGCACGGCGGCACCACGAACGCAATCGTGCGTCCGCCCGGGCGTGGGCCTACAGCGCCTTCTGCATGTACGTCACGCCGATCCAGCGGTCGAACTTGAAGCCGGTGTTCTCCTGCGTGCCGACATGGACGAAGCCGGCCTTCTCGTGCAGGCGGATCGAGTTGGCCCGTTCGGCGGTGATGACGGCGATCATCTGCCTGAAGCCGAAGGCGCGGCTTTCCTCGATCAGGCGGTCGAGCAGGCGCGAGCCGAGGCCCTGGCCCACCATGTCCTGCCTCAGGTAGATCGAGTCCTCGCAAGTGAAGCGGTAGGCGATGCGCGTGCGGTAATACGAGGCGTAGGCATAGCCCACCACCTCGCCGCCGCGCTCGGCGATGATGATGGGGTGGCCGAGCTCAACCATGGCGGTGAAGCGGCCGGCCATCGTCGCCTCGCTGGGCGGATCGTATTCGAAGGTGATGACGGTGTCGGTGACGTAGGGGCGGTAGATGGCGGTGATCGCCGGGATGTCGCGCCACTCGAAGGGGCGGAAGGTGATGTCGGTCATGTCGCAGGGCAAAAGGAAGGGGCCGCGGTCCCGATGACCGCGGCCCCAATCAAATCCAACCTGTCACGCAAGTCCAATCAGACTTGCTGATCCCTGACATTTGGGCGCGACATCACTCCCGGTTGCCGAAGAGGCGGAGCAGCATCATGAACAGGTTGATGAAGTCGAGATAGAGGCTCAGCGCGCCCATCACGGCGGTCTTGTGCAGCACCTCGGTGCCCAGACCCTCGTCGTAGCTCTCCTTCACCTTCTGGGTGTCGTAGGCGGTAAGGCCCACGAAGACCAGCACGCCGATGGCCGAGATGGCGAAATCGAGCATGGAGGAGGCAAGGAAGATGTTGACGATCGAGGCGATGATCAGGCCGATCAGCCCCATGATCAGGAAGTTGCCCACGCCCGTCAGGTCGCGCTTGGTGGTGTAGCCGTAGAGACTCATGGCACCGAAGGTCGCGGCCGAGATGAAGAACACCTTGGCGATCGAGGCGTCGGTATAGACCATGAAGATCGAGCTGAGGCTCAGGCCCATCACGGCGGAGAACACCCAGAACAGCACCTGCGCCGTGCCCGCGGACAGACGGTTGATGCCGAAGCTCAGCACCAGCACGAAGGCCAGCGGTGCCAGCGCGACCACCCACATCAGCGGGCTGGTGTAGAGCAGCACGCCCCACTGGGTGAGCAGTTCGCCATTGGCGAGCTGGGCCGCGGCGGCGTTCGGGTCGGTCGTCACGGCCGCCTGGTTTGCGAACCAGGCCACGAGGCCGGTCACCACAAGGCCGATGGCCATGTAGTTGTAGACCTTGAGCATATAGCTCCGCAGGCCCTCGTCGATGGCCGCGGCGGTTCCGGCCCGCGCTGCGGCGATAGTCGGTCTGTCGAATTCAGCCATTATCGAATTCCTTTCCTGGCGACGGCCCCTTGAAAAAGCGTTGTCTCCCGCCCGTCGCCGTCCATGCGTGAATATGAGGCGTTTGTTCAGCGATTACAAGGTAGCGCCGCCCACCTCTCCAAACCGTAATGTCGCATCGCTTCAAGGTCTTAGGACAAAATGTTGGACTATCATGCTACTAATGATCCCGCAGGGCCCGGCCGGTCTTCTTGCGGGCCCCGCATTCGGCAAGTACGGTCCGGGCAGGGTGAGCGCCGAATCACCCTGACAGGCGGCGGCAAAGGGAGGGTCGAATGCCCAGACTCTTTACCGGGATCGAGGTGCCCCAAGACGTGGCGCTGGCCCTGTCGCTGAAGCGCGGCGGCCTGTTCGGCGCCCGCTGGATAGACCCCGAGAACTATCACATTACCTTGCGCTTCATCGGCGATGTCGATCACCACCTCGCGAGCGACGTCACCGACATGCTCGACCGGCTGGCGGGCTCGGAGGCCTTCACCATCAAGCTCGATCACCTCGGCTCGTTCGGGGGCAACAGTCCGCGGGCGCTCTACGCCGGGGTGGAGAACAATGCGGCGCTGGTGCGGTTGCAGGCAGCGCACGAGCGAGTACTGCAGCGTTGCGGGCTGGCGCCCGAGGGCCGCAAATTTGTGCCCCATGTGTCGCTGGCGCGTCTGCGCGGGGTGTCGGCGGGTGAAGTGGCGCGGTTCATCGCCGAGGCCGGGCGGTTCATGCCCCTCGAGTTCGCCGTCCGGCGCTTCGTGCTCTTCTCGTCCAAGGATTCGGTGGGCGGCGGCCCCTATCTGGTCGAGCAATCCTACCAGCTCGCGGCCTGATCTCGCGGATTGAGACGGGTGTTAACCGATCGTTCATCATGGCGGTCCAGATAGGAACGCCGCTGATCGGCCACGCCAAATTGCCGTCATGTTTGCCGCTAAAGGTCGCAACTCAATTCAAATGCGCGCTCCCTTGAGACCTTGGTAACCATGCTGGTGGCAGGATGCCGGGGTGTCGGTTGCGCAAACTTCACGAAGGATGTTGGGCGATGACATCAACACGCATTGGTCTCACGCTGGCCGCCATGGTGGCAGGCCTAACGGTTATGCTCGCTCCGGTTTCTGCCCAGGAAATCAAGCAGCTGGGCACCTTCAAGTCGTGGACGGCGTGGAGCGGCAGCGATGCCAACGGCCCCATGTGCTACATCTCGTCGGCGCCTGAAAGCTGGGGGCCGCAGGAGGTGAAAGGCGCGCCGGTGAAGCGCAGCCCCATTCATTTCCTTGTCATCAACCGCAAGGGCCTGGGCACCAAGAACGAGGTGCAGACGCTTGTCGGCTACCCGTTCCATCCCACCAATGCCAACGTCACCGCTACCATCGACGGCAAGACCTTCCCAATGGTCACCGAGGGCGAGGCGGCCTGGCTGGCCGTCGAGGCGGACGAGCCGGCCTTTGTCGAGGCGCTGAAGGCCGGTGCGAAACTGGTCGTCAAGGGCACCTCGCAAAAGGGCAACAACATGACCGACACCTACAACCTGTCGGGCGTGACGGCCGCCCTCAACGAAATCGCCAAGGCGTGCACCTGAGCCGGTTGACGCCTGAACCTGTCCGGGTCCCCGTGCGTTCGGGGGCCGGCAGGAGAGCTGCCAGGTTGGAGCAACGAGGCCCCCTTATGAGACTTGCCGCAGCGGCAATCGCCATCGCCATCCTCACCACCGCGCCGGCCCTGGCACAGTCGGTCAAGCTGATCGGCGAGTTCCGCGCGTGGTCGGCCTATTCGGCCACCGAGCAGACGGGGCCCGTCTGCTTCGCCCTCACCCGCCCCACCGAGATCACACCGCAGCCCGACGGCTTCACCGAGGCCTATCTCTACCTCACGCACCGGCCCTCGCTGGGCGTGCGCAACGAGCTCAACCTCGTCGCCGGCTACACTTTCGCGCCCGACACGATCGCTACCGCCACGGTGAGCGGCCAGAGCTTCGAGCTCTTCACCGACAAGGATGCCGCCTGGCTCAAGAACCCGAGCCAGAATGATGCCCTGGCGGGGGCCTTGCGGGCCGGCTCCACCGTGGTGATCGAAGGCACGACGGAAGCCGGCATCAAGGTGTCGGAGACCTTCTCGCTCTCGGGCGCGACCGCCGCCTCGCGCGCCATCGAAGGCAACTGCACCGGCTGATCGCGCAAGGCTGATCTGCCCGGGGGCTTCTTTGCGCAATCCGCGCTACTATGTTATCAGCCGCGCCTTACGCGACCGCTGAGAAAGCCGCCCGCCAGATGTCCATTTCGCTCGATCTCGATCATCACACCCATGCCGCACGGCCGAAGGCCAGCGGCCGCACGTCGCTGGTCGGGCTGATGAAGCCGGAACTGCGCGACACGCTCATGGGCATCGGGCTCGACGAGCGCGAGGCGAAGATGCGCGCCTCCCAGCTGTGGAACTGGATCTACCACAACGGCGTCACCGACTTCGACAGGATGACCAACATCCAGAAGGGGTTCCGCCAGAAGCTGGCCGATACTTTCCTGCTCGACCGGCCCGAGATCGTCTCCGAGCAGGTCTCGATGGATGGCACGCGCAAGTGGCTGTTCCGCTTCCGCGACCCCAGGAACCCGCTGATGCCGCCGGTCGAGGTCGAGACCGTCTACATCCCCGAGGAAGATCGTGGCACGCTGTGCGTCTCCTCGCAGGTCGGCTGCACCCTCACCTGCTCGTTCTGCCACACCGGTACGCAGAAGCTGGTGCGCAACCTCACGGCGGGCGAAATCCTCGGCCAGATCCTCATGGCGCGCGAACGCCTGGGCGATTTCCCCGGCGGCGTGCGTCCCACCGACGGGCTGGTGCCGGCGCCCCGCGGTTCGGGCGGGTCGGAGGGCGACAGCCGGGCCGTCACCAATATCGTGATGATGGGCATGGGCGAGCCGCTCTACAATTACGACAACGTCAAGCAGGCGCTGCTCATCGCCTCCGACGAGGCCGGCATCTCGCTTTCGAAGCGCCGCATCACGCTCTCCACCTCGGGCGTCGTGCCCTATATCGAGCCCACCGGCCGCGAGATCGGCGTCATGCTGGCGATCTCGCTCCACGCCGTACGCGACGACCTGCGCGACATCCTCGTGCCTATCAACAAGAAGTATCCGCTCAAGGAGCTGATCCAGGCCTGCCGCGACTATCCGGGCTTGTCCAACGCTCGCCGCATCACCTTCGAGTACGTGATGCTCAAGGACATCAACGATTCCGACGCCGATGCGCGCGAGCTGGTCCGCCTCCTCGCCGGCATTCCTGCCAAGATCAACCTCATCCCGTTCAACCCCTGGCCGGGCACCAACTACGATTGCTCGAGCTCGGCGCGCATCGAGAAGTTCGCCGATATCGTCAACCGCGCCGGCTACGCCTCGCCAGTGCGCACGCCGCGCGGCCGCGACATCCTCGCCGCCTGCGGCCAGCTCAAGAGTGAGACCGAGCGGCTTACCAAGAAAGAGCGCGACGCGCTCACCGCCTGATGCGCCGGGTCTCGCAGCGGCGGGTGGAGCAGGCGGTCGCCCAGGCCGATGCCGCCGCCGCAGCGCGACAGCCACCGCTCTGTCCGCTATGCGAACGGCCCATCCTGCCCGGCACCAGGCAGAGCCGCCATCACCTCACGCCGCGGCTCAAGGGCGGCACCCATATGGGCACGGTGCTGTTGCACCAGATCTGCCATAGCGCCATCCATGCCCGTTTCTCCGAAGCCGAACTGGCGCGGCACCTCAGCGACGTAGCGGCGTTGCGCACCCATCCGGCCCTCGCCGAGTTCCTCGCCTGGGTCCGGACCAAGCCGCCCGGCTTCCATGCTCCCACGCACATGACCCGTTCAGGTCGGGACCGGTTTCGCGAGCGAAACCGTTAAGAATTCGTTCAGCTTCGGTCGGACGCCGTTCAGAAACGGGCCAGCACCCGTTCAGCATGGCGGCGAACCGGCGGCAAATCCGTGGCGTTACACGTGAAACATCAATGAGTTAGCGGCTTCTGGGCTTGAAAAGAACCGTCCCGCCAATCACGCAGAGCACCCCGCAGACGCCGAAAATCGCCCAGTATCCAAAGGCTTGTGCGAACAGTCCGGTGCCAAGTCCCGAGAGCAGGAAGCCCGCGCTCATGGTGTTGCCGAATAAGGCGGAGGCCACGCCGGCCCGCCCCGGCAGCAGCTCCTGAATATAGGCCATGCCCACCACCGACAGTATGCCGATGGCCGCCGCGCGCGGAATCTGCCCCAGATAGAGCGAGAGCAGCGTCGGCCACACCAGCGGCATCACGAAGTAAAGGGCGAACAGCGCGAAGCCGAGCGCCAGCAGCGGCACGCTGGCCCGGTGCATCGGCCGGACCACGAACAGGCCCATCACCAGCACTTCGAGCGCGGCGCACAGGCTGAAGAGCAGCCCCACGTCGGTTTCGCTGCCCAGCTCCTGCACCACCACGATCGACATGGCGTTCGAGCCCATGAACATCACGGTGTGGAAGGCCGTCATGGCGATCACCGCGGGCGCAGCGGCCTTCACCACGTCGAGCGTGATCTTCTGCCGCTCACCCAGATTGGCGGGCGCCACCTTGAGCCGGCTTGCCACCACCACCACCACCAGGGCCAGCGCGGCGAGCAGGGAGGCCCCGAGATAGACGCCGCCAAAGCTCCACCCGGCGACGAGCGCCGCACCCAGCGCCGGACCGATGGCCCAGCCGAGCGACGACGTCATCCTCAGGCTCGCCATGCCACGCGACACGGTGTCCGCGCCCGCCCGGTCGAGATAGTTCTTGGCCATGGCGAAGAGCAGCGCGAACCAGGCATTGCTGAGCCCGAACAGCACGAAGGCCACGGCCAGCAGCATCCAGGTCTCGGTCAGCACGGCGCAGAGCCCATAGCCGAGCGTCTTGGCGGCGAGCGACAGCAGCAGCGGCCAGAGCATGGGTCTCTTGTCATGCATCTGGCCGAACAGCGTGGTGACGGCGATGCCCGAAATGGCCGAGAGCGTGAGGAAGGCGCTGAGCTCGAGTGGGCTCATGCCGATCTTTTCCACCGCGAGCAAGGCCATGTAGCTGCCCGCCACCGCCTCGGCGAGCGTTGCCAGCAGGATCGCCACGATGGCAGGCGTAAACAGCGGCACCCTGAACAGGGCCAGGCTCTGGCGGATCGACAAGGGAACCTCGGACGCCGGGCTGGCGTGAGTTGTGGGGCGAAACGGCGGGATGATACACCTAGCCGCCGCCGCGAAACGCCGCAACCATGGCTACGGCACAAGCCGACGAGACTGGAGCACCATGCAAGCGATCACCACCATCGGTTTCGATGCCGACGACACGCTGTGGGACCACGAGAAGTATTTCGTGTCCACCAAGGAGCGCTTCGTCACCCTGCTGGCGCCCTTTGCCGACACCGGCGAGGCGGCATCCCGGCTGCACGACATCGAGATCGGCAATGTCGGGCTCTACGGCTTCGGGGTGAAGAGCTTCACTCTGTCCATGGTCGAGACGGCGATTGCCCTTACCTCGGGCACGGTGCCGGCCTCGGTCATCGCCGAGATCGTCGAACTCGGCCGCGCCATGCTCACCCATCCGGTTACCCCCTATCCCGGCGTCCAGGAGACGCTGGCGGCGCTGGCCCCGACGCACAAGCTGCTGGTTGTCACCCGCGGCGACCTGGTCGACCAGGAGCGCAAGCTCGCCGCCTCGGGCCTGCTCGGCTATTTCGCCGAGATCGAAATCGTCTCGGACAAGACCGAGGCGGTGTACCGTCGCATCTTCGGCCGCCACGGCGATGGACCGGAGCGGGCGATGATGATCGGCAACTCGATGCGTGCCGACATCACTCCCGCCCTCGCCGCCGGGGTCTGGGGCGTGCACGTGCCGTCCGACTATGTCTGGTCGCTCGACCTCGACACCGAACCGGTGGGTGCCGAGCGTTTCCGCCGGCTCCGCACCATTTCCGAAGTGGTACCCCTCGTCAGGGAAATCGGCTGATGGCCATTCACCTCAGGCGCATGCAGGCGGGCGACGAACTCGAGTTCTCCGAGATCGGGCCCGACGTCTTCGACGCGCCCATTCATCCCGAGCGGCTCGAAGCCTACCTGCTCGAGCCCGGCCACCTGATGATCCTCGCCTTCGACGATGGTGTTGTGGTCGGCCAGTGCGCCGCCGTCATCCACCGCCACCCCGACAAGGTCACCGAGCTCTACATCGACGAGGTGGGCACCGCCTCCACCCACCTGCGGCAGGGCATCGCCACCCGCATGGTCGAGGCCATGTTCGACTGGGGCCGCGAACTGGGCTGCCGCGAAGCCTGGCTCGGCACCGAACTCGACAATGTCGAAGCCAACGGCCTCTACCTCAAGCTCGGCGGCAAGCAGCGGCACATGCACTACTACGAGTTCGAACTCTAGGTAGGATTCCCAAGACCTGCAGCCTCGCGTATGGTCAAGGCATGGACACGCTCAGTTCGATGAACCTGTGGGGGAAGGGCGCCTACACGGCGCCCGAGGCCGGCCGCCTTGCCGGTATCCCCACGGCGCGCGTACATCGCTGGCTGGAGGGACGGAGCCGTGTCTACCGGGGTAGCGAAGTCTTCGACCCTCCCCTCTGGCATGCCGAGTTGCCACCAGTGGACGGCAAACTCCATCTCTCCTTCCGCGATCTGATCGAGTTGCGCATCGTTGACCGCTTTCGCCAGCACCGCATCTCGCTTCCCTATCTTAGGAAGGTGGTCGAGGCCGCACGTGAGCTGCTCAAGGACAGTCACCCGTTCTCCAACGCGCGGCTCAAGACTGATGGTCGCCGGTTGTATCTTGAGATACTCTCGGCGACAGACGAGCCGCCACTGATTGAAGTGCTCAGCGGCCAACATGCTTTCCATGCCATCATCTCGGAGGGCTTGCGCGATGTCGCCTATGAGGGCGGATCCGCTTCTCTTTGGATTCCCGAATCCGGGAACGGCGAAGTCGTCCTCGATCCGCGTCGGGCGCTGGGGCAGCCGGTGCTCCGGCGCTACGGCGTTCCCACTGCCGCAATAAGGCTACAGGCGCAGGCGGGACGCAGTGCGCGCGAGATTTGCAGGGCATTCGAGGTAGATGAGCGTTCGGTCAGGGCGGCGCTTCGGTACGAAGCCGCGCTCGCGGCGTGAAGCTGCTGTTCGACAACAACATCTCTCCACGGGTCGCACGGGCGATCAATGAACTGGTTTCCGCCGAGGGCGATACCGCCTGTGCCCTTCGCGACAAGTACGATGCCGCTACTCCCGATCTCGAATGGATAATGGGCTTGGCGGGCGAAGGCGGCTGGAGCGTCGTTTCCGGCGACCATCGGATTACCCGAAACAAGGTCGAACGTGCGGCATGGTTGCAAACCGAGTTGGTCGGCTTCTTCCTTGAACCGTCTCTTGCGCAACTGGACCCGGTGCAGCAAACCGCCCGGATTCTGCTCTGGCTTCCCAATGTTCGACGTCAGTTGGCGCTCATCCGTGGCCCCGCCCTCTTCGCGCTGCCGCTGAAGGCCACGTCCAAGCTCAGGCAGTTGTAGTCCGCCTCACTCTTCGCCACGCAGCCATTCGAGCTTGTGGCGGCCGAGGCCGGGGTCGCCGAGCAGCTTTGCCAGGGCGGGAAGCAGGATGCGCAGCTCGCCCTCGAGCGTATAGGGCGGGTTGACGATGATCATGCCCGTGCCGTGGAGACGCGGCGGGTTCGAGGCAGGGCGGACCGACACTTCGGCGCGCAGCATGCGCGGGATGCCGCAATCGCGCAGCGCCGAAATGAAGTCGTGCACGGCGCGCGTATCCTTGAGCGGATACCACAGGGCATAGACGCCGGTGGCGAACTTGCCGTGCGCCTTCAGCAGCCCCTCGTAGAGGCGGACGAACTCGCCCTTTTCCTCGAAGGGCGGATCGACCAGCACGATGCCGCGCTTTTCCTTGGGTGGCACATGGGCGTTGAGCGCCAGCCAGCCGTCGAGCTCGATCACCCGCACCTGGATGTCGCCGGCAAAGAGGCTGCCGAGGCGCTTGGCGTATTCGGGGTGGAGTTCGAGCGCCGAAAGCCGGTCCTGCGGGCGGAACAGCCTGCGCACCAGCAGCGGCGAGCCGGGATAGGTAGCGACCCCGCCGTCCGGGTTCATGGCGCGGATCACGTCGAGATAGGGCGCAACCAGCGGAGCGGCCTTCTGCGGCAGTTCGGCGTCGAGCAGGCGGGCGATGCCGTCCTTCCATTCCGGCGAGCGTTTGGCGATCTCGCCGGTCAGATCGTAGCTGCCGATGCCGGCATGGGTGTCGATCACCCGGAAGGCCGCATCCTTCTTTTTCAGGTATTCGACCAAACGGGTGAGGATGATGTGCTTGACCACATCGGCGAAGTTTCCGGCGTGGAAAGCGTGCGAATAATTCATCTCAGTGCCTTGCGGATGCCGTGAGGATGGTGGCGGCGAAGGCGGTGAAGATGGCAGCAAAGCTCCAGTTCAGCGCCCGCTCCACCCATTTGGTGCGCCTGAACGCTGCTGCAAGCCACTCAGCTGCAAACACGGTGACAAGCCCCAGCGGGATGGAGACCAGCACGAACTCGGCGCCGAGGAAGAAGAGCTTGCTTGTCGCGGTGGGGTCATGCGCATCCACGAACTGGGGCAGGAAGGTCACGAAGAACAGCACCACCTTGGGGTTCAGCAGGTTGATGCCGATGCCGGTGCCGAAGCTCTGCCACACGGTGGGCGGCTTCTTCGCCGCTTCGGCAATGCGCAGCCCGCCGCCATGGACGATCGCCTGGTAAGCAAGCCACAGCAGGTAGATGGCGCCGGCGATCTTGAGCGCGAGAAAGAGCGGTGGCGCGGCGATGATGAGCACCGAAATGCCCAGCGCCACCAGCGTCGTATGCACCAGAATGCCCGCCATGGCGCCGAACATGGCGGCCAACCCATGGGCCCGCCCGTAATTGATCGCCCGGCTCAGCTGCAGCGCCATGTCTGGCCCCGGTGTGATGGCGAGCACAACGGTCGCCAACGCAAAGGCGAGGATGACCGAGAGGTCGGGAACAAAGGCGGGCATGGCTGCAATTCCAAGAATCTTGTGCCGAGCAATTGCACGCCAAACCCCTTCTGACTAGGGTGCCGCCCGATTTCCGGGGCCATCGCGGCCCGAATGGCGAATGGCGAATGAGCAAAGACATCAAGAAAATCGTGCTGGCCTATTCAGGCGGCCTCGACACCTCGATCATGCTGAAGTGGCTGCAGGAGCACTACCAGGCCGAGATCGTCACCTTCACGGCCGACCTCGGCCAGGGTGAGGAACTCGAGCCGGCGCGCCGCAAGGCCGAAATGTTCGGCATCAAGGATATCCGCATCGTCGACCTGCGCGAGGAGTTCGTGCGGGACTTCGTCTTCCCCATGTTCCGCGCCAATGCGCTCTATGAGGGCCAGTACCTGCTCGGCACCTCGATCGCCCGTCCGGTGATCGCCAAGCACCTGGTCGAGATCGCCCGCGAAACCGGGGCCGACGCGATCGCCCACGGCGCCACCGGCAAGGGCAACGACCAGGTGCGCTTCGAGCTTACCGCCAACGCGCTGCAGCCCGACCTCAAGGTCATCGCGCCGTGGCGTGAGTGGGACCTGCGCAGCCGCACGGCTCTCCTCAACTACGCCGAAAAGAACCAGATCCCCATCGCCAAGGACAAGCGCGGCGAAGCGCCGTTCTCGGTCGATGCCAACCTGCTCCATACCTCGTCCGAGGGCATGGTGCTCGAGGATCCGGGCGTGCCCTTCCCCGATTATGTGCCGCAGCGCACGGTCGATCCCGAGAAGGCGCCGAACGAGCCCGAGATCATCACCATCGGCTTCGAAAAGGGCGATGCGGTCTCGATCAATGGCGCCAAGCTCAGCCCGGCCGAGCTTCTCACCAGGCTCAACGAACTGGGCGGCAAGCACGGGATCGGCCGGCTCGACCTGGTCGAGAACCGCTTCGTCGGCATGAAGTCGCGCGGCCTCTACGAGACCCCCGGCGGTACCATCCTGCTCGTGGCGCATCGCGGCATCGAGTCGATCACGCTCGATCGCGGCGAGGCCCATCTCAAGGACGAGCTGATGCCGAAATATGCCGAGCTCATCTACAACGGCTTCTGGTACTCGCCCGAGCGCGAGATGCTGCAGGCGGCGATCGACCACACCCAGCGCTTCGTCACCGGCGAAGTCACCGTCAAGCTCTACAAGGGCTCGGCCACGGTAGTGGCGCGCACCTCGCCCAACTCGCTCTACAACATGGACCTCGTTACCTTCGAGGAAGGCGCCGTGGCCTATGACCACAAGGACGCCGAGGGCTTCATCCGCCTCAACGGCCTGCGTCTCAAGACCTATGCGGCGCGCCGCCTGAAGCTGGCCGGCAAGGCCTGACCGCGCGCGGCATCGCTAAGCATCAACACCTAGGGGCCTGCGACCTTGTCGCGGGCCCCTAAGCATTTCTGCAAGGTTCTGTGCGCGCAAACTGGCATGATGTCTCAACCCGGGGCAGACAAACGCGTAGCAAGTCTGGGAAGAAATAATCCATTAACCATAAAAGAGCAGTGTCGACTCGCAGTATCAAGTAACGCGAGGAAATGATGCGTTCTTTGTTTGGTTTGACTGCTATTGCCACGGTGGCAGGCGTTCCGTGCGCGCAGGCCGCCGACGTCCTCTTCCAGGGTACATTGGACAGCATCTGCATACTTGGCCTCACCACTCCGGGCACGCTTGGCGTGGATGCCGAGGGCAGGCTGTCGTCGGCGGCCGGGTTGCCAGGGACTGTCACCGTCCTCACCACCGGTGGCACCCGCCTCAATGTCAAGGCCCCGGTCTGGACGCAAACCCCCGCCGCATACTCCTCGGGTGGCGAAGTCTTCGAGTACTCATATCTGGGGCTCTCCGGCCTCGGCGTCGCCAATGTCGACTGGACCTCGGCTAACAGCGACGTAGCCCTGCCGGTGCTGCCGCTCTCGATCCTTACAGTCAACGCCCGCGCTGCCAACCCAAGCGATTCCTGGGTCGACGGCACCTACCAGATGAAGGTGGAGGTCACATGCTCCGCCAGCTGAAAGCGCTGGCCGGCGCAGCGCTGCTGCTGCCGATGCTCAGTGCGGAAGGCGCCGCCTGCACCCTGATCGCGACCGGCGGCACATTGGGCCTTGCGCCCAACGGTACGACCTATACCAGCGAACTCGGGCTTCCTTCCCTGGTCACGATTTCCACCACGCTGCTGGACGGTTCCTTCACGATCACCATCGATCCGCCGACGCTCGTACAGAGCCCCGTCGGCTTCGTGCCCATCAGCCTCGAGCAGAAGACCGTATCGGCGGTCAGCACGCTCGACCTGAACTTTGCCTACACGTCGGGCCAAATCCAGCGGACCTTTCCGACCCAGCTTCTGTCGGCCGCGGTCGTCACGCTGCATCACCGGCTGAACGCAGCCTCCTTTCCCAGTGGAACCTATCGAACAAAGACGGTGGTCACATGCAGCTGAAAGCTTTCCTGATTGCTGCCTGCCTCCTCGGCCTCGCCGCTGGCACGAGTTCCGCGCAATCGCTTTCACCCATGAAGAAGGCCGGCGCCACGCCGTCCGACGTCAAGGGTTTCCAGCTCAAGGCCGGCAATCCCTACAAGAGCCGGATGACCTTCGTTGCGCTGGTCATGGACCCGACCTTCACCAATGAAGTTTCGGGCGCGCTCGTCCAGCCGGCCGAGTTCCGGCTCGCTCCGGGGGCATCGCGCACCCTCATCCTGCAGTTCAAGATCGCCCCGCCCAACAAGGAGAGAACCGTTGCTGTCTGCATCCTTCCCAAGGATATCGAGGGCACGATACAGCCTCGTGTGTGTGGCACTTATACTGGCCGCCTGCTCGGCCACCCGGGCAGCTGACGGGCTGTTGCTGCCGCCGCCGCCGGTCGGCCCTGGCGGTGAGGACTCCATCACGACGTCCGAGGGTGTCCGCTGCAGCCAGTCCATCAACTCCAATGGCGGCTATCTCGACCTCGGCATCGCGGGGGGCGATCTCTCGAGCTATTACGACACCTTGGGTGGCTCCTCCGCCCCCCAGAGCGCCGTCGGCTATGCCCGAGTGATCATCCCCTTGGGATCGGCGCCCCGCCGCCTCGACTGCTCGCGGCTCTACGAACTGGAAATCCAGAAGTTGCGCTCGGAAATCGAGCTGCTGAAGGTAGGACTTGAGTAGGATGGCTGGGGCGCTCGCGGCAACGTTACCTTTAAAGTGCCCTTAACCCCGCGTTGCCTAGGTTGCGGCGTTCCAACCATGGTTTTCGAGGCTCGTGGAAGTGAAGGCGCTACCGGTTGAAACCGAGAGCCGCACCGACAACGAATTGCTGCTCGATGCAGCATTGCAGAGCATCCCGTACGGATTCTGTGTCTGGTCGCCAGATTTCCGGCTGGTGATGTGGAACAAGCACTACCTCGAAATCTACGGCTTCCCTTCGAGACGCATAAGGAAGGGCATGACGCTCGAGGCGGTGGTGCAGCTTTCGGCCCGGATGGGCAACCACCCCGACCAGGCACCCGAGGAGTTCCTCGCCGCCTACAAGAAGGAACTTCTCGGCAATCGCGGCGGCGCCCGCGCCAAGGTGCGCGAGCGGGTGCAGGGCGGCCGCACGCTCGAAACGGCGCATGTCTACTCGCCTGGGTTAGGCTGGGTGGTTACGCATGAGGACGTCACGGAGGAGATCGCTTCGTCCGAGATCATGCAGCGGCGCAAGCGCGAGCTCGAGCAGCAGAACCTGCGGCTCGACGCGGCAGTCAACAATATCAGCCAGGGCCTGTGCATGTACGACGCCAGGGGCCGGCTGGTGATCTGCAACGAGCCCTACCAGCGCATCTACAACCTGCCCGAGCACCTGCTGAAGCCGGGCACGCTGCTCGACGACATCCTGGGCTACCTGTTCGAGCAGGGCATGCATGCCGGCAGCGACCGCGACGCGTACATCAACTGGCGCCGCGAGGTGATCGCCAGGGGCGAGCACGCCAAGAACATCCACGAACTGGACGGCCGCATCATCATGATGCAGCACCATCCGATGAAGGATGGCGGCTGGGTCACCACCCACGAGGACGTCACCGAGCAGCGACAGCAGGAAGAGCGCATCCGCCACATGGCGCGCCATGACGCGCTGACCCAGTTGCCCAACCGCGTGCAGTTCCTCGAGGAAATGGCGGGCGCCGAGGCGGCGATCGAGCGCAACGAGGGGTTCGCGGTGCTGTGCATCGACCTCGACCACTTCAAGGGCGTCAACGACACGCTGGGCCATGCGCTGGGCGACAAGGTGCTGCAGCAGGCTTCGGCCCGGCTGTGGGGCACCACGCGGGAGAACGACGTGCTGGCCCGGCTCGGTGGCGACGAGTTCGCGCTGCTGCTGCGCGATATCGCCAGGCCGGCCGACGCCGCGACCATTGCCGAGCGCATCGTCAAGGCAATGGCGCAGCCCTTCAGCATCGAGGGGCACCAGGTGGTGATTGGCGCCTCGGTCGGCATCGCCATGGCGCCGCAGGATGGCCGCACCTCCGACGAGTTGATGAAGAATGCCGATCTGGCGCTCTACAAGGCCAAGAACGAGGGGCGCTCGACCTTCCACTTCTTCGAGGCCGGCATGGATGCGGCCATCCAGAAGCGCCGCACCATCGAGTCGGGCCTCAGGCTGGCGCTGGCGCGCAACGAGCTGCGCCTGGTTTACCAGCCGCTGATCGGGCTCAAGGAGAACCGCGTCACCTGCCTCGAGGCGCTGCTGCGCTGGGACAGCGAGCGCGGACCCGTGTCGCCCGCCGAGTTCATCCCGGTGGCCGAGGAAACCGGCCTCATCGTGCCCATTGGCGAGTGGGTGCTGCGCGAAGCCTGCCGGCAGGCGGCGCTGTGGCCCGAGCATGTGCGCGTCGCGGTGAACCTCTCGGTGGTGCAGTTCAAGAACAAGCATCTTTACGAGATGGTCGAAGCGGTGCTGCGCGACACCGGACTCAAGCCGACACGGCTCGAGCTCGAGATCACCGAGTCGCTGCTGCTCAACGACAACGAGCATACCCTGAAGACGCTGCACCGGCTGCGGGCGCTGGGCGTCCGCATTTCCATGGACGATTTCGGCACCGGTTATTCGTCGCTGAGCTACCTGCGCTCGTTCCCGTTCGACAAGATCAAGATCGACCGCTCGTTCATGCGCGACCTCAAGAGCAAGGGCGACAGCCTCGCCATCATCAAGGCGGTGATCGGGCTCGGCCATTCGCTCGGCATGTCGACCACGGCCGAGGGCATCGAGACCGAGGAGCAGCTGATCGCCGTGCGCGAGCAGGGCTGCAACGAGGTGCAGGGCTTCCTGTTCTCGCCACCCATCCCGGCTGCCGCGGTCACCGACATGCTCGACAAGGAAGCCGTCCGGCCCCAGCTGCGTCGCGTCTCCTAGACCAGCCGGCAGGCGCCAGCGCGGTCATCGGCGCCGTCGCCGTGAACGGGACGCCCGGCGCGGCTTCCCGCCGCGCAGACCTGTCATTCGGCGATTTGTCTTGTGATTGTGGCATTGCTCCTTTATGGGGCGCCCCTTATCTCCAGATATTCGATCGGCCGCCCCACATGTCTTTGCGAAACATCGCAATCATTGCCCACGTCGACCATGGCAAGACGACCATGATCGATGTCCTGCTCAAGCAATCCGGCGCCTTCCGCGAGAACCAGCGCGTCGAAGAACGGGCGATGGACAGCAACGACCTCGAACGCGAGCGCGGCATCACCATCCTCGCCAAGGTGACCTCCCTGGTGTGGAAGGATACCCGCATCAACATCGTGGACACGCCCGGCCACGCCGATTTCGGCGGCGAGGTGGAGCGCATCCTGTCGATGGTGGATGGCGTCGTGATCCTCGTCGATGCCGCCGAAGGCCCGATGCCCCAGACCAAGTTCGTGCTGTCGAAGGCGCTGGCCCAGGGGCTTCGTCCGATCGTGGCGATCAACAAGATCGACCGTCCCGACGAGCGCCACCTCGAAGTGCTCGAAGAGATCTTCGACCTGTTCATATCGCTCGACGCCACCTCCGAGCAGCTCGATTTCCCGGTGCTCTACGGTTCGGGCCGCAATGGCTGGATGGCCTACGAGCCGGACGGCGCGCGCGAGTCGATGGCGCCGCTGCTCGACAAGATCATCGAATATGTGCCCGAGCCCAAGGTGGAAGAGGGGCCGTTCCGCATGCTCGTCACCACCATCGAGCGCAACCCGTTCCTCGGCCGCGTGCTCACCGGCCGCATCACCTCGGGCACGGTCAAGGCCGGCGATGCCGTCCATTCGCTCAGTCGCGACGGCAAGGAAGTGGAAAAGGGCCGCGTCTCCAAGGTGCTGGCCTTCCGCGGCCTCGAGCGGACGCCGATCGATCTGGGCGAGGCGGGCGACATCGTCGCCATTGCCGGGCTCGAGCAGACCACCGTCGCCCACACCATCACCGTGCCTTCGGTAAGCGAGCCGCTCGCCGCCAAGCCGATCGATCCGCCGACCCTGTCGGTCACCTTCCGCATCAATGACGGCCCGCTGGCCGGCCGCGAGGGCGACAAGGTGCAGAGCCGCGTGATCCGCGAGCGCCTGCTGCGCGAAGCCGAGGGCAATGTCGCCATCCGCGTCACCGAGGGCGAGGACAACGACTCCTTCGACGTCGCCGGCCGCGGCGAACTGCAGCTCGCCGTGCTGATCGAGAACATGCGCCGCGAGGGCTTCGAGCTCACCATCGGCCGCCCGCGCGTGGTGATGCGCGAGGAGAACGGTCAGAAGCTCGAGCCGATCGAGGAAGTGATCATTGACGTCGACGACGAGTTCTCGGGCGCCGTGGTGCAGAAGCTCACCGAGCGCAAGGGCGAGCTTGTGGACATGCGTCCCTCAGGCGTCGGGCGCACGCGCCTGCGTTTCTACGTGCCCACCCGCTCGCTGATCGGCTACCAGCCGGAGCTGCTGTCGGATACCCGCGGCACCGCCATCTTCAACCGCCTCTTCCACGAATATGCGCCCTACAAGGGGCCGCTGCCGGGCCGCCGCACTGGCGTGCTGATCTCGAACGGCACCGGCACCGCGGTGGCCTATGCGCTGTGGAACCTCGAGGATCGCGGGCCGATCATGGTCGATCCCGGTGACGACATCTACGAGGGCATGATCATTGGCGAGCACGTGCGCGAGAACGACCTCGAGGTCAATGCACTCAAGGGCAAGCAGCTCACCAATATCCGCACCACGTCCAAGGACGAGGCGGTGCGGTTGACGCCGCCCAAGCGTCTCACGCTCGAGCAGTCGCTCGGCTATATCGCCGACGACGAGTATGTCGAGGTGACACCCAAGTCGATCCGGCTCAGGAAGATCGCGCTCGACCCCAACGAGCGCAAGAAGATGATGCGCGCCGCCAAGGCCAGCTGACCGGGGGCGCCTTCAGGAAACCTTTGAGAGTTTCCGCTACGAAGGCGTCACCACTCCATAGACAGCGGGGACCGGCGGGCATGGCCACCTGGATCATCGAGACGATCAACAGCCTCGGCTATGCCGGCATCTTCCTGCTGATGCTGGCTGAAAGCCTGTTTCCGCCGATCCCGTCCGAACTGATCATTCCCTTCGCCGGCTTTTCGGCGGCCAGCGGCACGCTCAACCTGTGGCTGGTGCTCATCTCGGCCACGCTGGGCGCGGTGGTGGGCATGCTGCCCTGGTATTTCGCCGGGCGGCTCTTCGGTCTCGAGCGGGTGCGCTGGCTGGCGGACCGGTTCGGTCGCATCATGACGCTCAACTCCGAGGAGATGGACACGGCCACGGCCTGGTTCCGCCGCTTCGGCCCGATCATCGTCTTCATCGGCCGCCTCATCCCGCTGATCCGCACCCTCATTTCGGTGCCCGCCGGGCTCGCGGCGATGCCCTTCTGGAAGTTCCTGCTGTTTTCGACGCTGGGCGCGCTCACCTGGAACAGCGTCCTGGTCGGGGCGGGCTTCATCCTCGCCGAGCACTATCACCTGGTCGAAACCTGGCTCGATCCGGGCACCACGATCGTTCTGGGGCTGGTGGTGGCAATCTATCTCTACCGGCTGGTCACCTGGCGCCCCAGCCGCGCACAGTAACTACCATGGGTCGCGGGCCATCGGCCCGCCTTGCCGATTCAGCCCCGCGCCACTAGATAGCGATGGCGTAACCAACGGGAGAACGCGATGAGAGTGCTACTCGAGGTCATCCTGATGGCCCTGGAGCTCTACAAGTGGGTCATGCTGGCGATGATCGTCATGAGCTGGCTCATTGCGTTCAACATCGTCAACACACGCAACCAGGTCGTCGACGCCATCTGGCGTATCCTGCTGACGCTGACCGAACCGGTGCTGAAGCCGATCCGCCGGTTCATGCCGCGCATGCAGATCGATCTGTCGCCGATCATCCTGTTCTTCGCGATCTACATCGTCCAGCAGGTGATCTCCCGCTACATCTACCCGGCGATGCCTTTCTGACGGTGAAGGCCTGGCGTGCCGGAGCGAAGGGGCTGACGCTCTACCTGCGCGTCACCCCCAATGCTGGCGCCGACCGGATTGATGGCACCGAACTGCGCGACGATGGCAGCGCGGTGCTGCGTGTGCGCGTTACTGCCGCGCCCGACAAGGGCAAGGCCAATACGGCGGTGATTGCGCTCATTGCCAAGGCGCTGGGCGTGCCCAAATCTGCCGTGACGCTCGTTTCGGGGGACACGGCGCGGCTCAAGACGCTGGAAGTTGAAGGCGATCCTGCGGAACTCGCCGCGAAGGTCGAGGCGCTGGGTTAGCGGCGCTTGCCGGCCTTCGCGTCGTCAGGCTTTTCCACCAGCTGGGCCAGGATCTTGTCGACCAGGTCGAGATCCTCGCGCTTGCCTTCGGCCTGTTGCTGCAGGTCTACGAGGTAAGTCGTGGTGTAATAGAGCCGGCGGGCCAGCAGGGTGGCGACGTAGAGCGCGACTTCCGGATTGGCGCCGAGGAACTGGATGGCGTCGTCAATGACATAGGCCTTGACGCTCGACAGCGCCTTGACGGTGGCGCTGGCCGGCATGTCGAGCAGCGTCGCCATTTCGCCGAAGATCGAGCCCGGCTCGTCGATATAGCTGACCTGCGTATCCTTGCGCAGAACCTCGACCTGGCCTTCGATCAGGACGTAAAGGTTTCCGTCCTGCTGCCCTTCGGCGATCATCACCTGACCAGGCTTGAAGGTGCGTGCCTCACGCCCCTTACAATAGTCGAGAATATCAGACATCGAGCCCTCACCCGCACGCGGCGGCAGCATTGTGCGCCAGCCCCGCGTCTCTCGTCAAACATTGCCGCGGCTAGGTGACTGATTGATGTCGCGATGTAAAGCCCGCTCAAAGCAAAAGGGCCGGTTTCCCGGCCCTTTACAAGTTGGGTTGAAGCTTCGGCTCAATGGTTGTCGCGCGGCAGGCCGGCAGTCTGCGCCAGGCGCTGGTAGTTCACCGCCGGCTTCAGTACGGCGCCCGAGCCGAGCTGGTCGACGAGGCCGCGCTGGATCTCCTGCCACGGCGTCTGGTGCGCCGGGTACTTGTAGCCGCCCGAGGCCTTGAGCTCCGCCTGCCGACTGGCGATCTCCTCATCGGAGATCAGGATGTCGGCCGTACCCTTGTTGAGGTCGATGCGCACGCGGTCGCCGGTCTTCAGGATGGCGAGGTTGCCGCCCGCCGCCGCTTCCGGCGACGCGTTGAGAATCGAGGGCGAGCCCGAGGTGCCCGACTGGCGGCCATCACCGATGCAGGCGAGCGAGGTGACACCCTTCTTGATCAGGTAATCGGGCGGCCGCATGTTCACCACCTCGGCCGCTCCGGGGTAGCCGATAGGGCCGGCGCCGCGCATGAAGAGCAGCGTGTGCTCGTCGATCTGAAGCGACGGGTCATCGATGCGCTTGTGGTAATCCTCCGGTCCGTCGAAGACCACGGCCTTGCCTTCGAAGGCATTGGGGTCGTCGGGGTTCGAGAGGTAGCGGTCGCGGAATTCCTGGCTGATCACCGAGACCTTCATCACCGCGTTGTCGAACAGGTTGCCGCGCAGCACCAGGAAGCCGGCGGCCTCCTTCAGCGGGTTGCTGAAGGGGCGGATGACCTTCTCGTCCTGGATCGGCGTGTTGCGGCAGTTCTCGCCGATCGACTTGCCGTTGACGGTGGGGGCATTCTCGCGGATCAGCCCCTGCTTCATCAGCTCGTTGACCACGGCCGGCACGCCGCCGGCATGGTAGTAGTCCTCGCCCAGATACTCGCCGGCCGGCTGCAGGTTCACCAGCAGCGGGATGTCCTTGCCGTACTTCTGCCAGTCGTCGATCTCGAGGTCGACGCCGATATGGCGGGCAATGGCGTTGACGTGGATCGGCGCATTGGTCGAGCCACCGATCGCCGAGTTGACGATGATGGTGTTGATGAAGTTGTCCTTGGTCAGGATGTCCGAGGGCTTGAGGTCCTCGTGCACCATCTCCACGATGCGCTTGCCGGTGCGGTAGGCCATTTCCTGGCGGTCGCGGTAGGGCGCCGGAATGGCGGCCGAGCCGGGCAGCTGCATGCCGAGTGCCTCGGCCAGCGAGTTCATGGTCGAGGCCGTGCCCATGGTGTTGCAGTAGCCGGTCGAGGGAGCGGAGGACGCCACCAGCTCGATGAACTGCTCATAGCCGATTTCGCCGGCCGCCATCATCTGGCGGGCCTTCCACACGATGGTGCCCGAGCCGGTGCGCTCGCCGCGGAACCACCCATTGAGCATGGGGCCCACGGAGAGCGCGATGGCCGGGATGTTCACGGTGGCGGCGCCCATCAGCATGGCCGGCGTGGTCTTGTCGCAGCCGATGGTCAGCACCACGCCGTCGAGCGGGTAGCCGTAGAGCACTTCGACGAGGCTGAGATAGGCGAGGTTGCGGTCGAGCCCGGCGGTCGGGCGCTTGCCCGTCTCCTGGATGGGGTGGACCGGGAACTCGAGCGCAATGCCGCCCGCTTCGCGGATGCCTTCGCGCACGCGCTTGGCCAGCTCCAGATGGTGGCGGTTGCACGGCGATATGTCCGAGCCCGTCTGGGCAATGCCGATGATCGGCTTGCCCGACTGCAGCTCTTCGCGCGAAATGCCGAAATTGAGGTAGCGCTCGAGATAGAGCGCGGTCATGTCCGGGTTATCCGGATTGTCGAACCAAGCGCGCGACCTCAGCTTGCGCGGGGCCGAATTCCCTGCGCCGTTACCCGAACTCATGATGGTCTCCTCTCCGGGGCAATAGTTGTTGGCGGCAAAACTAGCGCCAATCCCCTTTCGCTGCAGTTATTAGTTGGTTGGAGCCGCCAGCGCTAGACGGGGCGAGCGGTGCTTTGCCGGGCTTTCAGGGAGATGGGCCGGGTTTCCACCCGCGAGGCTACCTCCTGCCCCCCGAGTCGGCGCAGCATCATGCGCCCGGCGGCGAGGCCCATGTCATAACTCGGTATGTGGATGGTGGTGAGGGAAGGGCGTATGTGCTCGGCGAAATCGAGGTCGCCATTGCCTGCAATGGCGATATCCTCCGGTACCCTGAGGCCGAGGTCGAGGGCGCGAAGCATGGCGCCGGATGCGAGAATGTCGGTGCCGAAAAAGATGGCCTCGACGTCGGGCGCTTCGGTGCGGATGGTGTCGAAGGCGGCGACGCCATCGGGGATCTGCCGGGTGCCCTCCATCGGCACCACCTTGACCAGCTCGGCGCCGTGGACGGCAAGCCCGGCCTTGAACCCCTCGATGCGCTCGGCGCCGCGCTCCCTGGTGTGGCCCGAATAGCCGATGCGCCGGTAGCCCTTGCTGCCCAGATGGTCGCCCATCAGGCGGCCGCTCTCGTAATTGGAGAAGGCCATCAGCATGTCTATGGGGTCCGGGCGGAGGCCCCACATCTCCATTACCGGGATGCCGAGCCGGCGCAGCGACTGGCGGGCGGGTTCGGACCGCACGATGTTGGTGAACACGACGCCCGCCGGGCGGAAGGGCAGGGCCGATCCGACGACATCCTGGTCCACCATTTCGGAATAGCCCGTCTGGGCGAACATCAGGTGGTAGCGGCTGCCCTCGATGGCATCCACCAGCCCCTGCATGGAGTTGGCGAAGTGAGGGTTCAGCAGGCTGGAGACGAACACGGTGATGATCGACGACCGGCCCGAGCGCAGGGTGGAGGCGAAGCTGTTGACGACATAGCCGGTCTGGGCCACGGCGTCGGCCACCTTCTTGCGCGTCTCCTCCTTGACCTTTTCAGGGTAGGAGAGGGCGCGGGAGACGGTGATGGGCGAAACCCCGGCCACACGCGCGACGTCTTCGACACGAACCGGCCGGTTCGTGTTCCTTTTGTCCCTGGCAGTCAACAAGTCCCCCGACTTTAACTTGTGTTCCGCAGTTCTCTACGGAACCTTGAATCGCCAATAACCTGTCGCGGCGACGCCCTCCGCAATCCTTATGACTTCATTCCATTTCGCGGTGCGCTCTGAGCGGGTCATGGACCCCACTTTGATCTGATCGGACATCAGGCCGACCGCGAGATGACTCAGTGTAACGTCCTCACTTTCCCCGGATCGTCCGGACTGGATTGTGTTCCATCCCAGCGATCGGGCGAGGCTGCTCGCCTGAATCAGTTCTGTCAAAGTGCCGCACTGATTCGATTTGAGCAATACAGAATTGCAGGCGGCAAGTGATGCCGCTCGGGCAATGCGATCACTGCTCGTTGTCAAATAATCGTCACCCACGATCTGTACCGAGGCCCCCAGACGGCGGGTGATCTCCGCGAAACCTTCGTCGTCGTCTTCGGCCAGCGGGTCTTCGAGCGAAACGATGGGGTAGGTTCTTACCCAGCGCTCGAGCATGTCGATCATGGCAGCCGTGTCGAGCGTTCTGCCTTCCAGCGCAAGTCGATAGCCGCCATCGGCATGGAAGGAGGAGGCGGCGATATCGAGGGCGATGCCGGCATCCTCGCCGGGCTTGAGACCAGCGGATTCAATAGCCTTTACAAGGAGTTCGAGGCCCTCCTCGTTGGCCTGGAAATCGGGCCAGACGCCGCCCTCATCGGCTACGCCGTTCAGCTTGCCGGCCTGCTGCATCGCCTTTGCGGCAGCGATGTAGATCTCGGCGATCCACTCGGTGGCTTCGAGGAAGGACCCGGCGCCGGTGGCGATGACCAGGTAGTCCTGCACGTCGATGCGATTGCCTGCATGGCGGCCGCCGCCGAAAACCTGGATCATCGGTGCGGGGATATGGGCGGCGCCGGTATCGAGGCCAGCAAGAGTCCTGAGGTGCTGCCAGAGCGCGATTTTTCTTTCGGCGGCGGCAGCCCAGGCGATGGCCGAGGAGGTGGCGACGAGGGCATTGCCGCCGAGCCGGGTCTTCTGGTCGGTGCCGTCGAGGGCGATCAGCCTCGCGTCGCACTTGAACTGGTCGAGACCGTTGAGACCCTTGAGCTCCGAAGCGATTTCGCCGTTCACCGCCTCGATGGCGCCATTGACGCCGTAGCCGCCCAGGCGGGTGCCGCCGTCGCGGCGGTCGAGGGCCTCGCGGCTGCCGGTCGAGGCGCCCGAGGGGGCGATGGCCCGGCCCATGGCGCCGGAGGCGAGCTGGACCTCGACCTCGATGGTGGGGCGGCCACGCGAGTCCCAGACCTGGCGTGCCTTGGTGGATACGATTTCAGACAAATGACCTTGCCTCTAAAATGAATGAGTTATGAACGACGTCTGAATGGCCTCCAGCACCATCCCGACCTCTGATTTCGGCTGACGGATCAATGGGATAGCGATACGGCGCACCGTCTCGCGAGCACTGTCCACCAGATATTCGACCGGCGATTTTCCATCGACGCGGGCGAGCATCAGGCAAGGCAGGAGCGCGGCGGTGCGCGCCTCGATCTCCGCCCGCAGGCTGGCCGGAAAGTGACCGAGCCATGTCCGTACGAATCCTTGCGCCTGCCCGATGAGTGTAGGCGCAAGCGCGGGGAGGTGGATAGATTTCAGTACCAGGTGGTTTAGGCAGAAGGCGGCGTCGAAGGCCGGATCGCCATACCAGGCACATTCGGCATCGAGCAGGACGGGGTGCCCGTCACGGACCGAGACCAGGATGTTCTTGGGGCTGACATCGCCATGGACGAGGGCGAGGTGCGTGTGCCGCGAGGCATCCATGGTGGCGAGGATGGAGGGTGCCAGCTCGGGATGGCGGCTGGCGGTGGCGCGCAGATAGGGGTCGAAGCGCAGTGCGTCGATCAGGTCGTCGGTGGGGAATTCGGCAGCGGCGCTGGCATCGTTGAGGGTCGCGGCGTGGATGCGGCCCAGCGCATCGGCCACCCGCAGGGGCACGGACGGGTCGGCCCTGCCGGCCAGCAGGTCGGCCTTCCACAGCGTGTAGTCGGCGGGCGGCAGGTATTCGAGCAGCGCGATGCCGTGCCCGGCGTCCTCGGCGATCACCCGGGGCGCGGCGCCGGGTACGATGGCGGTTGCGCGGCGCAGCCACGCGATCTCATAGTGATTGCGTTCGAGCGGAGCCTTCCACTCGGCGGCAACCTTGAGCTGGGACAGGGCGCGCTTGGCGCAGAACTCGCGCCCGTCGGGCAGGGTGACACGGACAATGTCGGACGAAACGCCGCCAGTCAGCGGCACGACCTGCAGCGGTCCGGTCACCTCAATGCCTGCCGATGCGAGCATTGCCGGAAGCAGCGCTTCCCAGCTGTCGGAACCCATCAACTTTTCCCCCCAGGGGCGCCGGAGGCCCTCAGGCTGACATGTTAGCCCAGCGGCCCGGCGGCAACCAGACTTTCTTACGCCTTGCCAAAGCCTTGCCGGGCGCGCGAGGTGAATAGAGCAGGAGCGTTCGGGAGGAAAGCATGGGCCGGCTCGAGGGAAAGACCATCTTCATGACGGCGGCGGCGGCCGGCATAGGCGGCGCCTGTGCCACGACTTTCGCTCGCGAGGGCGCGAGGGTGATCGCGACGGACCGCGATGCAGCCGGCATCGCGAAGAAGGGCGAGGAGCTCGCCTCAATCTCGCCCGGCCACGAAACCTATGCGCTCGATGTCACCGACCATGCGGCCTTGCGCGCGGCGGCCGAGCGGCACAAGGGCGTCAACGTGCTCTACAATGGCGCCGGCTGGGTGCATCAGGGGATGCTGGAGAACACGTCGCTCGAGGACTGGCAGCGCAGCTTCGACATCAATGTGACCCCGATGTTCGTGCTGAGCCAGGCCTTTCTCCCCGCCTTCATTGCGCAGGGCGGCGCCTCGATCATCAACATCGCCTCGGTGGCGAGCTCGCTCAAGGGCGTGCCCAACCGGGTGAGCTACATGTCCACCAAGGCGGCGGTGATCGGGCTCACCAAGTCGATCGCCTTCGACTACATGAAGTACAATATCCGCTGCAACGCGATCTGCCCGGGCAGCGTCGACAGCCCGTCGCTGCACGAGCGCGCCCATGCGCTGGGCGACCACGACGAGGTGTGGAAGACCTTCATCGCCCGCCAGCCCATGGGCCGCATGGCGCAGCCCGAGGAAATGGCGCATCTCGCGGTTTATCTGGCGAGCGACGAGAGCGCCTATGCCACGGGTGCCAACTTCATCGCCGACGGGGGGATCACGCTCTAGGCCGAAGCAATACCGGCCGGAGCACCAGCACCCCCATGAAGAACCCAGACACGCTGGAGATTGCCGAGGCCGGTCCTCTTGAGCCGGTGCCCGTGCCTGCCGTGCCCGGCGGCCGGCCCCTGCTCGGGGTAATGATGGTGATGGGCGCGGTGATGATCTTTGCCGCCAACGACACCGTCACCAAGGCGCTGGTGAGCCAGTACCCGGTGCCGCTGGTGGCGGCCGTCCGCTACATGGTCCACCTGCTGCTGATGGTGGTGCTGCTGCTGCCGCGCATGGGGGTGCGGCTGTTGCGCACCGAGCGGACGGGGCTGGTGCTGCTGCGCGGGCTCTGCCTCGCCGTCTCGACGCTGGGCATGGGGCTCGCCCTACAGCGCATGCCGGTGCCCGAGGCGGTGGCGATCGTCTTCCTCTCGCCCATGCTGGTGGTGCTGGCGGCGGGGCCGGTGCTGGGCGAAAAGGTGGCAGCGGCGAGCGTACTGGCCGCGGTGGGCGGCTTTGCCGGCGTGCTGCTCATCGTGCGGCCGGGTGGTGGGCTCGACCTCCTCGGCGTCGTCTATGTGCTGATCGCGGTGGTCACCTCGGTGGTCTACTACCTGCTGTCGCGCATGCTGGTGCGCACCGAAAGCACGCTGACGCAGCTCTTCTACACTGCGCTGGTCGGCTCGCTGTGCTTCGGGGTGATGCTGCCCTGGTCGTGGTCCGGGCCGGTGCCGGACCTGCCGACACTGGCGATGTTCCTGAGCCAGGGCGTTTCGGCGGCCTTGGGGCACTACCTCTTCACGGCAGCGCATCGCGAGGCGACGGCCTCGCTGCTGGCTCCGGTCAACTACATGCAGCTGCTCTGGGTGGGGATCCTGAGCTGGCTCATCTTCGGCCATGTGCCCGATGGCGTGACGCTGGCCGGCATGGGTCTCGTGGCACTTGCCGGCGTCAGCATTGCGATGATTTCGGCGCGGGGGCGCTAGCGGCGGCTGGCACGCTGCGCGGCCCAAAGGGGGGCAGATCGGCCGCAGGGAAGCGGCAATGCGGCGCGCCGTGGAACGGTGAATTCGGGCTTTGCCGCGGGGGCGGGTGCCTGTATGCAGGCGCCTGCCATTTCCAAGGGAGTATTCCGATGAGCATCACCCGCTACGAGCCCGGCCCGCGCATGAGTCAGGCCGTCGTCCACGGCAACACCGTCTATCTCGCCGGCCAGGTGGCGAATGACTACAATGGCAGCATCGAGAAGCAGACTTCCGAGGTGCTGGCGAAGGTCGAGCAGCTGCTGGCCCAAGCGGGGTCCAGCAAGGCCAAGCTGCTGACGGTTCAGGTGATCCTCAACAACATCGCCGATTTCGCCGCGATGAACAGCGTCTATGATGCGTGGATTGATCCGGCCAACCCGCCGGCCCGCGCCTGCATCGAAGCGCGCCTCGCGCACCCGTCGCTGAAGGTTGAAGTGATCGCCACTGCGGCGCTGGACTAAGTCCTCGGGGGCGGCTGGGGCCGCCCCTTCCACCGCCTTCGGCGGTCTCCTCCCCCGTTGCATGGGGAGGACCTTGTTTGAGCTCAAAGCGCCTTCTGAATGGCGGCTCGGGGCTTTGGCTCCTTCTTGGGTGCCACGTCTTTAGCGGCCGTTTTGGCCTTTGCCTTCGCCTTGACCTCCGCCGGCATTTCCGAAGGGTTCCTTCCCCTGGTGGCCTTGGCGGTGCGGCTGGCGGTTTCCTCGACCAGCAGACGCGTAGCTTCCTGATGGGCGAGGTGCCAATAGTGGTCGCCGCGGCCCTCGGGGCGACCATCCGCTTCCCACATGAAATAGGCGCGCTGACGGACTGCGTCTTCGCTGACGATGGCGGCGGTGTCGGCCGGTTTGGACTTGCTTGGCATAGTCGGTAAACCCCCATGAACATGGGCGCGATCCTCGCGAGGGCGCGCCACCCACTGCGAATGCGGTGACCCTAGCAGCGGAACAGAGGGTCGCGAAGCGTGCGCAGCGCAGGCGAGCCATGAACCTCGCCCATAGCAAATGGTTCCGCTGGTTGACGCGCGGCAGGGCCCCGCTACGGTCTGACGATCAGCGGAACGGGAGGGCGGCATGGCCGGGCACTATGACTCCATCATCATCGGGGCCGGGCAGGCGGGCCCGTTCTTGGCGGCCCGGCTGGCCGATGCCGGGCAGAAGGTGGCGCTGATCGAAAAGCGCTGGCTTGGCGGCACCTGCGTGAACGATGGCTGCACACCGACCAAGGCGCTGGTGGCTTCTGCCCGCGTGGCGTGGCTGGCGCGGCGAGCGGGGGATTTCGGCGTTTCGGCCGGGCCGGTGTCGGTGGACATGGCAGCGCTCAGGGCCCGCAAGCAGAAGGTGGTGATGGCCTCGCGCGAGGGACTGAAGAACTGGCTCGGCGCGTTGCCAGGTTTGCGGATCGTCTATGGCGAGGGCCGGTTCGTCTCGGCGCACGAGGTGGAGGTGAACGGCGAGGTGATCTCTGCCGACACCATCTACCTCAATACCGGGGCGCGGCCGGTGGTGCCGGATTGGGCGAAGGACGTGCCACATTTCGACAGCACCTCGATCCTCGAGCTGACGGAGCTGCCGCGCCACCTGGTCATCGTCGGCGGCTCCTATATCGGGCTCGAATTCGCGCAGATGTACCGGCGCTTCGGGGCCGAGGTGACGGTGCTGGAGAAGGGGCCGCGCATCGCCGGGCGCGAGGATGCCGACATTTCCGATGCCATTCGGGCGATCCTCGAGGAGGATGGCATCCAGGTGATTACCGGGGTCGATTGCTTCGGCGCCTCGCCGCTGCCCGACGGGGTATCGGTGCGCTTTTCGGCCGGCGGGGTGGAGCAGCGGGTGGATGGCAGCCACCTGCTCATCGCCGTCGGTCGCACGCCCAACGTCGAGGCGCTGGGGCTCGAGGCGATCGGGGTGAAGCAGGGCAAGCGCGGTTACATCGAGGTCGATGAGCGCTTGCGCACCTCGGTGTCGCATATCTTCGCCATGGGCGACGTGAACGGGCGGGGCGCTTTCACCCATACGAGCTACAACGATTTCGAGATCGTGTCGCAGAACCTGCTCGACGGGGCGGACCGCAAAATAACCGATCGGCTGCCCGCCTATGCGCTCTATATCGATCCGCCGCTCGGGCGAGCCGGAATGACGGAGGCCGAGGCGCTGGCATCGGGCCGGAAGGTGCTCAAGGCGACGCGGCCGATGACGCGGGTGGGGCGCGCCAACGAGCGCGGCGAGACGCGCGGCTTCATGAAGGTGGTGGCCGATGCCAAATCGGGCCAGATACTCGGCGTGGCTCTGCTCGGCATCGAAGCCGACGAGGTGGTGCATTCGCTGATCGACGCGATGGCCAACGGGGTGGGCTACGAGGCGATCACGCGCACCATGCATGTGCACCCGACGGTGAGCGAACTGGTGCCGACGCTGCTGGGTGACCTCAAGCCGGTGAACTGAGGGGGCGTTGCTGCCCCAACTGCGCCCGGTTCGCGCCAAATTGCGATCAAACACGCGGGGCCAAATTGACTCTCGCCGGGAGTGATTCGATGGTGGTGGACATGGAGGGGACGGGTCTCAGCGAAACGCAGATGCTCTTCCGCCTGAAGCGGGCGGAGGAATTCGCACGCCAGTGGCGTTCCAACGCCAAGCGGCTGCAGATCCTTGCCGCAAACCCCCGTACGCCCGAGACGGTTCGCGCCGACGCGTTGAGCGAGGCGCTGACGGCAGCCGGCATCGTCGGCAAGCGGGCGGAGGAACTGGCCGCGCTCGCAAGGCAGCGCGGCTACTCGGCTTGGGAAGCCGACCCGCGCGTCGGGCCGATCGTGGTCGAGATCCGCGCCGTGGAGAATGCCCTGACCTTTGCCGCCGAGGCGTTGAGCAAGCACTAGCTCTTGGGCAGGAGCACCCCGTCACTAGTCGATCTGCTGGATCGCCGCCTTGTCGGGGAGGTCGACGGGGGGCATGTCGGAGAAGGTCAGGGCACCGCTGTCGCCGATGGTTTCTGCCCCCTCGCCGCCGCCCGTGGCCTGGCCGTCGCGGATTTCGCCGACCGTGATTTCGCCAGAGCCCTGCTCCTGAGCGGTCTGGGCCGCGTTGGCTTCCTCGCTGCCAGTAGCGGCAAACTCGCCGAGCACCTTGCCGCCGGCTTCGAGCTTGGCCTGGGCGGTAGCGACATCGGTGGCGGTTTCGACCGAGTAGGGCACCTCGAAGGCGCGGGGCGGGCTGATGACGATCTGGCGGTCGTCGACCTCCTCGACCCAGAGGTAGATGCGTCCGGGGGCGCCGGTCATCTTGTCGGGCTCGACGATGCGGGTGGCGAGCAGCGAGAAGCGCGCCGGCATCGGACTGGTCGAGGCCCAGCCGATGACGCCGGTGACGATGAAATAAAGCGCCGCAATGCCCGCCACCGTGATGACGATGGCACCGGCCTTGATCCACCACTTCCACAGTGAGGCGAGGTTGAGGCTGAGCAGCAGGATGACCAGCACCACGAACAGTGCGATGGCACCGGCGATCGGCAAATCCATCATTTGCGGACCGCCTGGATGAGCGACACGGGGACGGTGTTGATGTTGGAGACGGCGCCGTCCTTGTCCATGGTGAAGCGGACCACGGTCTTCTCTTCACCCTTCCTGGTGAGCAGCACGGTGTCGTAATAGATGACGGAGAGCTTGGGGTTCACCTTCTCCACCTTCACCGTAACCGGCACGGCAGCATTGGTGGGGTTGGTATAGTGGTAGACGTTGACCACGTAATCGCCCGGGAGGATGCCACGGACGGTGACCGTCTCCTGGTTGAGGGCGATACGGTGGGTCTCGCCGTTCACCGTCACCTCGTCGAGATAGCTGCCGCGATCGTCGCGGTCGAGTGTGACGAAGCCCTTCTGCATCGAGTGGTACCAGACGACGTTGCCGGTCGGGTCCTGCACATAGGTGTCGATGTCGTCGTCGCTGTTGTCGGGCCAACTGGTGGTGATGATGAGCTCGGCCTTGGTGTCGACCAGGCCCGACTTGGCGTCGGGGTTGATCAGTGCAAAGGCGATGAACACCATCATCGAGAAGCCGAGGAGGGCGTTGAAGAGAATGTCGGTGAACGGGACGAAGGTCCCGTCGTCGCTCTCGGAGCCGGAAAAGAGGCTAGGCCCGTCCATGCTGGGCCTTCTCAATGGCCGGCACGACGTGGATCTCGCTGGTCTCGGCGATGAGGTCGAAGAGGTCGGCGATGGCGGAATCGAGCTGGAAATACTCGAACTTCAGGATGAGCGCCGTGGCGATGCCGGAGACGGTGACGTTGAGCGCCACGGCCATGCCGCCGGTCATGCCGGCCAGCGCCCCGCGCAGGGTTTCGGCATCGAAGGACGAGAGCCCGGCAATGGGAATGAGCATCAGGATGAAGCCGATGGCAGTGCCCAGCAGCGCGAGGCGCAGCAGCGCTTCGGACACGAACAGGCCGAGTTTTTCGCGGCCCCTCAGCTTGTCGGCGATGTTGCGCAGCAGCAGCGTCTGGTCGAGGCGGCCCGGCGCGCCGAGCTCCGCCTTGGTAACGAGGTTCTTCACATGGGTGGTGAAGACGCCCGGCTCGAGGGCCTCGCCCGACCCGGTCGTCACTCGGTTGCCGGCCACGCGGAAGCCGCTGCCCTGATTGGCCTCGATGGTGGCGCGCGCCTTGCGGGCGGCGACCAGCTCACGCGAGATCGCGGAGGTCTGGATGAGGCAGTGAAGAGTGGTGAGCCCGAACAGCGCAAAAATGAGCAGCGAGATGCGCGTGTGGTCCGATTCCAGCACCGCCCCGAGGAAGCCGAGCTGCCACAGGGCGAACAGGGCCAGGAGGACCAGGCAGTTTACGATCAGCCAGCGCAGCACGGGCGCGTAGTCACGAATCTCACTCGGCGGCCCGATCACCGCGGCCTTCACGTCAACCAAAGTCTATCCTCCACTGGCGCAGACGTACCGCTAGCAGCGACACGGATCGTTCCAGCCAATAAATCCAATAGGAAATCCCATTGCCGGTAAGGCCGAGCGCGACAAAACAGGCGATTGTGCATAGCCTTCGGGAAGCCGAGTGTCGTGATCGACTCACGATTTCGAGGCCCTACCCATGAGCGAGCGGAGCTGGAACGAGCACGCCTATCGCAAGCTGATCGATGCCGAGACGCATGCGCGTCCGGTGCCGCCCACGACGGCGCCGCGGCGCATCCGCCGGCTTGCCTTCATGAGCGCCGATGGCGGCGCCGACCTCAGGGCCCTGCACGAGCAAATGGCGGGGCTTGCCGGAGTGGCAGCCGACGGGCCGACCTGGGCGCGGCAGCTGGAGTTCGAGCGCGACGGGCACCACGTGACATGGGAGCTGCACAGCGAGTTCGCCACCTTCACCTGGACGAGCGGGCTCGACGACTGGGTGGCGCATCCCGAGGGCATCGGGCTCGAGTACCATGAGCCGCTGCTGCTGGTGTTCGCTACCCGCGTCGACCTCATGTCCACCGACGCCATCGGGCCGACGGCGCTGGAAGGCTTCAATCCGCTGAGCCTCTGTTACTCCACGATCTTCGACGGCGCCGCCGAGGTGGCGACAGACTTCCATCTCGATGCCGACGGTTTCACCCGTTTCGAGGTGGCGGCGCGGCAGATGAGCCCGCTGCGCCAGGGCGTGCTGGTGCGCCGGCTGCTGGAGATCGAGACCTATCGCACCATGGCGCTGATCGGCCTGCCGCTGGCCCGCGAGATGGGCGGGCAGGTGGGCGAGTATGAACGGCGCCTTGCCGGGATCATGCAGACGATCGGCCGGGGCCAGACCCTCGAGGATCACCAGCAGACGCTCGCGGCGCTCCACAGGCTGTCGAGCGAGGTGGGCCAGACGGTGGAGGAGACAAGCTTCCGCTTCGCGGCGACGCAGGCCTATGGCGAAGTGCTGGCCGAGCGGCTGCACCGGCTGCGCGAGCAGGCGATCGGGGAGTTCACCACCATCGAGCGCTTCCTCAACAATCGGGCGCAGCCGGCGCTCGCCACCTGCCGGGCGATGGAGAAGCGGCTGCTGCGGCTGACCGACAAGGTACAGCGCTCGATCGAGCTGCTGGACGCCCGGATTTCTCTGTCGATCCAGAGCCAGAACCAGTCGGTGCTCGACGGCATTTCCAACACCGCCCGCAGCCAGTTCAAGCTGCAGCAGACGGTGGAGGGACTCTCGATCATTGCCATCTCGTACTATGCGCTTGGCATACTCGGCTACGTCTACGAGGGGCTGCACGACCTGCTGCCTTACCCCAAGAGCACCATGGTGGGACTCTCGGCGCCGGTGGTCGTGCTGGTGGTGTTTTTCGCCATCCAGCGCATTCGAAAAGCGCATTGAGCCGGCCGCCACCGCTCGCGATTCGCTGACGAAAGCGTGAATAAACGATTAAGCAAGAACCGTGCCAGGTAAATTTTCCGAGTAGCGACGCCAAGTCGCATGCGACAGGCCGTCGCTGTGTCCATCGGTTGACTCGGAACCATTGTCTCCAACATGGAGTTAGCCATGTGCAGTCCAGCCGGTTCCCGAATGCCGGCGCGTGATGGAGATCGAATATGAAGTTTGTGAGTCTGGGTCTGGTCGTTGCGGCGCTTGCGGTTGCCGCCCCGGTCTATGCCCAGGACGCCGATGCCGGCGCCAATGTGTTCAAGCGCTGCAGCTCCTGCCATGCCGTCGGCGAGGGCGCCAAGAACAAGGTTGGCCCCGAGCTCAACGATATCTTTGGCCGCGTCGCTGGCTCGGTCCCCGAGTACAAGTACTCCAAGGCCATGATCGAGGCCGGCGAGGCTGGCCTCGTGTGGGATCATGAGTCGCTGGCGCTCTACCTGCACAAGCCCAAGGAGCATGTGCCGGGCACCAAGATGAGCTTTGCCGGCCTGCCCAACCAGAAGGACATCGACAACGTCCTCGCCTACCTCCTGACCTTCTCGCCCAACTACTCGGCGGATGCCGCGGCCCCGGCCGAGGGCGCTGCCCCGGCAGAGGGCGAGGCTCCCGCGGCGCAGTAACAGGACAGGCGAAACCGCCCGATTTCCAGCCGGCCCGTGCCTTGAGTGGCGCGGGCCGGCAAACATGCCTACCAATGTCGCAGGGCGGTCTGCTATTGCGTTCCCGAATTTGATGTATTGTGGGTGACATCGTTCCCACAGGAGGGGATGAATGGACATCACCCTGAAGCAGCTGCAGATCTTCCGCGCTGTGGTCATTGCCGGCTCGATCACCAAGGCCTCGCGCCGGGTCGGGCTGTCACAGCCGTCGATCAGTCAGCAGCTGGCCAAGCTTGAAGAACGACTCGGTACGCAGCTGATCAACCGCAACCGTACGGGCTCGGTCAGCCTGACGCCTTCGGGCGAGTACTGGTTCAAATTCTCCGACGACCTGCTGCGCAAGTTCGACCAGGCCATCGACGAGCACGAGAAGCGCTATGTCGACAGCCGGATATTCCTGCGCGTGGGGGTCAGTCCCACATTGCGCGGCCGCTTCCTGTCGGCCGCGGCGCGCATCGCTTCGGAAGAAACCGGCTTTGCCAAGTTCGAGGTGACGTTCGGTGTGACCAGTGGCGAACTGGTCGAGCAGCTGCGGCTGCACCAGCTCAACTGTGTCATCGTCAACGACGAATCGCTCGAGGAAGACCGTAACTCCTTCGCCATCGCCACGCTGTTCCGCGACCCCATGCTGCTGGCCGTGCCGGCGACCGTGCCCGAAGCGATGGTGGAAAAGGCGCTGCAGAAGGGGGCCAAGCCCCTGCTGCTCGATCCCGCGCTTACCCGCTATGTGGAAATCGACGCCAATGTGCCGATGCGGCCGGTGTCCGACGCTTGGTACCGTGCGCACCTGCCCTATGCCACGCCGGCCTTCTCGGCCATGACGTACGTGGCGGCCATCGACATAGTGAGCGAGGGGCTGGCGACCGCGCATACGCCGCAATCGCTGCTGCCCAGCCTGCCGGCCTCGGTGCGCCAACGCCTGCGCGTCTACGCCCTGCCGCACATGGACCGGACGATCGTGCTGGCCATGCCCAAGCACCTGATGACGCTGCCGGGCTATGCCAACATCTTCCGGAGGCTCACCGACTTCTGCCGCCACGAGTACGGCCAGAACGTTCCGGCGGGCGAGATTCTGGCGCTGCCGGCGCCGGGCCAGGCGCGGCCCGAGCGCGAGCAGGTGGAGGCGCGGCGGCCCCTCGAGGGGCTACCTCAGAATGTCCAATAGCCAACATTAGAAAACTCCCGCGCGGTTCTGTCTTATGTGGCGTAACGCCGCAACCAAGAACCATCCTTAAGGGGGAGACATAATGCGCCTCAAACTGATCATGTCCGCGCTGCTCGCGGGCAGCATGCTGGCCGGCGCCGGCATGGCATACGCGCAGGAGGTCACGGCTGAGCGCCTGGCCGCCGCGGGTACGGAAGCAGAAGCCGGCAACTGGCTCACCGTCCACAAGGACTACGCCGCCACCCGTCATTCGACGCTCACCGAAATCAATGCCGACAACGTCGCCAACCTGAAACTCGCCTTCGCGGTACCGCTTGGCGGCACCGAGCCGGCCGGCTTCGGCGCCGGTTCCATGGAAGCGACCCCGCTCGCCAAGGACGGCTTCCTCTACATCACCGATCCGTGGGGCACGCCCTACAAGATCGATGTGTCGGACGGCAAGCAGGGCAAGATGGTCTGGGTCGGTGACACCGGCGTGGACAAGGACCCGAGCCGCGGCATCCTGCTGGCCTCGCGCGGCCTTGCGCTCATCGACAACCTCGTGGTGGTCGCGCTCAATGACGGCCGTGTCATGGCGTTCGACGACGAGACCGGCGACGTGGTGTGGGACCAGCAGGTCGGCACCGAGCCGGGTGAAGGCTTCACCAATGCTCCGCTGGCCGTGAAGGACATGGTCATTGTCGGTCAGTCCTACGGTGACTGGGCGACCCGCGGCTGGATTGCCGCCCTCGACGCCAAGACCGGCGAAGAGCGCTGGCGCTTCTACACGGTTCCGGAGCCCGGCCAGCCCGGTTCGGAAACCTGGCTCTGCGAACAGGCCGGCAACCCGGACTGCTGGAAGACCGGTGGTGCCGCTGCCTGGGTGACCGGTTCGTATGACGAAGCCAGCAACACCATCTACTGGGGCACGGGTAATCCGGTGCCGATGTACGACCCCGAGTACCGTCCTGGCGACAACCTCTACTCCAACTCGTCGATCGCGCTCGATGCCGACACCGGTGAGCTGAAGTGGCACTTCCAGTACACCCCGGGCGACTACATGGACTACGACGAAGTCGGCGTTCAGCTGCTCGTCGATACCAAGATCGACGGGGAAGACCGCAAGGTTCTGGCCCACTTCGGCCGTAACGGCATCTTCTACACGCTCGACCGCACCAACGGCTCGTTCATCGCTGCCAATCAGTACGTGAACCAGCTGAACTGGACGAAGGGCATCGATCCCAAGACCGGCAAGCCCGTCGAGTACGACAGCTCCAAGTCGCTCCAGGTCTACGCCAACGGCACGATGCGTCGTGGTGGCGAGACGGTGAACACCTGCCCCCACATCCAGGGAGGCGTGAACTTCTGGCCGCCGGCCTACAACACCGAGACCGGCATTGCCTACGCCGCCGGCATCGAAGCCTGCTCCGACATTTCCGTGCGCGAAGAGAATCCCGGCGACAACACCACCTTCTCGGGTGGCGCCGCGGCTGACGCTGGTCCGCAGACCGGCTCGATCTTCGGTTTCGACGTGGCCACCGGCAAGCAGGTTGCCAAGCTGGACCGTCCTTACCCGAACTATGCCGGCGTGATGACCACTCCGGACCTGGTATGGACCGGCGAAATGGACGGCACCTTTGGCGCCTATGATGCCAAGACGCTGGAGCAGAAGTGGTCGATCAATGTCGGCGGTGCCTTCAACGCTCCCCCGATCAGCTTCTCGGTCAACGGCAAGCAGTACATCGCCATCGCTGCCGGCGGTAACGGTGTGTCCACCTTCGGTTATGCCGAACTGGCGAAGCCCGCTGCCAACATTCTCTACGTGTTCTCGCTCTAAGCGTTAACGCCACAATTGTAGAAACTAGCCGGGCGGCACCAGATGCCGCCCGGCACCTTTGCTGAAACAGGAAGAAGTTCTGATGTCCTTCGCGCCCCGCAAAATCATCGGCATGCTGCTGGCTACGGGCCTCTTGGCCGGCTCGCTGGCTGCTATGCCCGCCACCATCACCTATGCCCAGGATGCGGTTGAACTCGACCCGCTGCTCGCCGGTGCCGATATCGAGCGCGGCAAGGACGTGTATGCCAAGGTCGGCATTTGCGTGTCGTGCCACGGCTGGGACGGCGACGGTAAGGGCAAGAACCCGCGTTCGGCAGGGGCCGCCGCCCTGTTGCGCCAGAGCCAGCTCGATGCAGCCGGCTTCATCGAGATCATTTCGTGCGGCATTCCGGGTACCCCGATGCCGTACCACGACAGCCAGGCTTACAAGGATGACCGCTGCTACGGCATGACGGCCGACATGTTCGAGCCCGGTCAGGAGCCCCACAAGGGCAAGTCGATCAAGAAGGAAGACATCATCAACCTCGTCGCCTACATCCAGACGACGATGCAGGGCAAGCCGCCGGCTACCTATGATGATTGCGCGGCCTATTTCGGGGCTTCCGCCGAGAAGGCCTGCGCCTTCATGAAGAAGTAGCATGCACCCGGTCCTGCGGGGCATCTGTGCGCTGGCGCTGGGGGCATCGGTGATGCTCCCGGCTGCCACCCAGGCACAGTTCGACCCTACCCTCGTCCCGGCCTTCACCATCTGGGACATCAAGTTCGGCGAACCGATCACCCAGTTCCCCGACGCCGAAGTGGCGGAGATCGCCTGCGGCACCAATGGCGGCCCGCCTTCGACGCCGCTCAAGAGCTTTGCCGATTTCGCCAAGTGCCCGCCTGAGAAGTCCGGCCTGCACGAGGTCTATTTCACCAATGACGACGAGCAGGACTACATCGCGCGGGCGATGGAACTCGAATATCGCGTCATGCAGGGCGGCACGTCCATTTATGCGCACCCGGTGGTGTTCTCGGCCCTGGTCGATGGCGACGGGATCGCCCGCGGCATCCGCGTGATTACCGACGAGCGCGCCTCGGAGCGCGATCGGCGCGTGGCGGTGACGCTGGCGCGCAACCTCAAGTCGCGATACGGGCGCTGGGCGCAGACCTGCGAGAATCTCGAGCCGACGGCGGGCCAGGAGCCGGTGGGCAAGATCTTCGTGCACGAGATCTGCACGGCGACCAGCCCCGAAGGCGACGCGACGATGCGGCTCGAGGCGACCTATTTCCGCAAGAAGGGCCAGATCTCGATCAATCCCGAGACCCAGAAGGTCAACAAGAACTACTTCCAGAGCGCGACCCGGCTCGAAGTGGTGCAGAAGCCCTATGAGCCGGACGACACGCCGGTGCGCTGAGCGTGCAATGGGCGGGCGCGGCCTATTGCGCCGCGCCGCTCGCTCCTTCGGCAATCGGCTGCTGCCGGCCATTGGGCAGGATGTTGCGCTCGAACGTGGCGCTCGAAAACTGCTCCATCTGCACTTTGGCGCGGGCAAAGCGCGACGCCGTGATGGTGGCGCCGGTGAAATCGGCGCGCAGCAGTTCGGCGGTATAGAAATCCGTCTGGGTGATGTCCGCCGACTTGAAGCTCGCCCCGGTGGCGGTGGCGCCATTGAAGGCCGCCCGGTCGATCGTGGTGTTGTCGAACTTGCTGCGGCCCAGGCTGGCGCCGGAAAGGTTGGTCTGCACCAGCGAGGCGCCGGTGAGGTCGGCGTTGTTGAGGCGCACGTTTTTCATCACCGTGCCGTCGAGCGTGGCACCGGTGAAGTCGGCGCCGGTCAAACGCGCTTCCTGCATGCGGGCATCGAAGAGGTCGGCCTTGCCGAACTTTGCAGCCGAGAGCTGCGAGCCATAGAAGAAGGCGCTCCTGAGGCTCGCGCCGGTGAAGTCGGCGCCGCCGAGGTCGGTGAGGTTGAAGTTGGCACCATTGGCAGTGGCGCCGGCAAAACTGGCGCCCTTGAGATTGGCGCGGTGGAAGGTCGCGCCGGTGAGGTTGGCGCCGGAGAAATCAACACCCGCGAGATCGGCCTTCTTGAAATTGGCGTCCCGCAGGTCGCAGCCCTTGCACTCGGTGCGGACGCCGGAAATGAGGTCCTCGACTGGACCGGCAACTGCCAGCGATGGCAACAAGGCGAATAACAGGAATAGGGCGGTCTTCACTTGTCTCTCCCTCTGGGTTGGCCGGAGATTGCCTTCATCGATCATTGGAGGAGCATATGTCGAGCATTGTGAAAATGGTGGCTGCGGCGGGCATCGCTGCCCTGTGCGCCGCCCCTGCCCTGGGCCAGGAAGTGGTCAGCGGACCGGCCAAGGTCAACGATGGCGACATCATCCAGGTCGGCAAGATGCGGGTGATCCTGTGGGCAGTGGATGCCCCCGAGCGGACGCAGAAGTGCAAGGTCGGCAAGCTCGACTGGGCCTGCTACGAGGCGGCACGGCGCGGTCTGGGCGAGATCATTGCCTCGGGCGAGGCCAGTTGCACGCTCACCCCGGACAAGCCCGACCAGTTCGGCCGCCGCTATGGCGTGTGCACCTCCGGCGGCAAGGATGTCGGGGCCGAGATGGTGCGGCTGGGCTATGCGCGCGCCTATGTCGACCAAGGACCGGACTACCTGCCGCAGGAGGAAGAGGCCAAGGCGGCGAAGGTCGGCATCTGGCAGGACGGAGCCGACGTGATGGACCCGTGGGTGTGGCGCAAGCGCGACCCGCGCAGCTATCGCTGAGACGGCGTTCGGTTACTCGCTGGGCGGCCCGCCGGTGCCGGGTTTGACGCCCGTCAGCGCGATGTAGGCGTCGGTGAGATTGTCCACGCCGGCCGCTGCGATCAGTTCGGCCGGGGTGCCGATGCGGATAATCTGGCCGCCCACGATCAGCGCGATGCGGTCGGCGTCCGCGACTTCCTCGACGATGTGGGTGGCCCACAGGATCGAGGTGTTGTGCCGGTTGCGCACGTCCTGGACATGCTTGACCAGCATGCGGCGCGTCGTGGGGTCGAGGCCGGTGGACGGCTCGTCCATGAGCAGCAGGTCGGGGTTGTTGAGCAGCGCGCGGGCCACCTCGGCGCGGCGCTGGTTGCCGCCTGACAGGGTGCGGACAGGGCGCTTGAGCAGGTCGGTGATCTCGAGCAGGCTCGCCACCTGCTCGATGCGCTCCCTGAGCGGCTTGCCATGGAAGCCGAAGAGGGAACCGTGAAACTTGAGGTTCGCCTCCACCGTCATGTCGAGATCGATGGCGCGGGCCTGGAACATGACGCCGAGTCGGGAGAGGATCGCGGACGACTTGCTCCTGTAGTCCATGCCGAAGACCCGCACCGTGCCGCCGTCGGGAGCGAAGAGGCCAGCGGCGAGCTGGAACAGGGTCGACTTGCCGGCCCCGTTGGGGCCGAGCAGGCCGACCACCTCGCCGGCCGCGATGGTCAGCGAGACGCCCTTCAGCGCCTGGGTCTTGCCGTAGTTCTTCACCACGTCTTTAAGGTCGAGGACGGTGTCAGCCATATGAGGCAGGCTCCAGTGAAGCGGCGGCGATCTGGTTGGCGATATGCTCGAGTTCGGTACGCGAGCGGTCGCCGCGCCTACTGTCGAAGCGGAAATCGGCGACGATGCGGGCGGGACGGCCGGCGAGCACCACGGCCCGGTCGGCGAGCATGGCCGCATCCTCGGGCAGGTGGGTGACGAACACGGTGGTGGGCCGCGTGGCGTCGAGCAGGCTCTGCAGCAGCGCCTCGACTTCCTTCACCAAGGTGCGGTCGAGCGACACGAAGGGCTCGTCGAGCAGCAGCAGGCGGGAATTGACCGAGAAGGCGCGGGCGATGGCGACGCGGCGCTGCATGCCGCCCGAAAGCTGGTGCGGGAAGGCGTCCTCGTAGCCGGCAAGGCCGACGCGGCGCAGCATCTCGGCCGCTTCCCCGCGCGTCGTGTCCTTGCGCACGACGCGGATATTGTCGAGCGCGGACAGCCAGGGAAGCAGGCGCGGGTCCTGGAAGACGAAGCCGGGTGGCGGCGCCTCGGCGGCCGGAGCGCCGTCGACGGTGACGCGGCCCGTGAACACGGTGTCGATGCCGCCGATCATGCGCAGCAGCGTCGACTTGCCGACACCCGAGGCGCCGACCAGCGCCACCACGGAGGAGGGCTCGACGGTGAGCGAAAAGCCGCTCAGCAACGGCGGGAGGAGCTCGAAGCGCTTGCCTTCAATGTCAATCTTCAGCTCGGGGCCGATCATGCCGACTGCCTCCAGCGCAGGATGCGGTGCTCGAGCGGGCGGAGGATGAGGTACTCGAAAACGAAGACCACGGCGATGAAGGCGGTGGTGTAGCTCAGGATGCCCTTTATGTCGAAGAACTGGAAGAAGGTGGAGATGCGGAAGCCGACGCCGCCATCGGACCCCAGCACCTCGAAGACGAGAACGATCTTCCAGATGAGGCTGAGCCCGGTGCGGGCGGCCGCCAGTACGAAGGGCATGAGCTGCGGCACGGTGATGAAGGTCAGCCGGCGCCAGAAGGTGAAGCGGTAGGCGCGCGCCAGCTCGTCATAGTCGGCCGAGAAGCTGCGCACGCCTTCGCGGATGGTGGTCATCACCAGCGGCAGCTTGTTGAGCACCACGGCGAGGATGAGCGCGAACTCGGTCAGTCCCAGCCAGATGTAGAGCATGATGGCGATGACGATGGCGGGCAGGTTGAGCCCGATCACCAACCAGCTCGAAAACAGCCGGTCGAGAGTGCGGGAGCGGCCGAGCGCGATGCCGACGGCAGTGCCGATCAGCATGGCGGCGAAAAAGGCGATGAAGGCGCGGGTCAGGGTCTTGCCGAGGTCGCTGATAAGGCGGCCCGCGGTAAGGTGTTCCCAAAGCTGCTGCGCCACGGCGACGGGCGTGGGAAAGAGACGGCCCGGAAAGAGCGTAGCCAAGAGCTGCCACGCCCCGAGCAGCAGCAGAAGGCTGATCAGTTCGAGCGGCAGCCTCGGCTGCCGGCGCTGGTCCCTCGCGCCGGCCGATGCGAGGGACTCCGCCTCAGGCAGACGCTGATCTATTTGCGATAGCTCTTGTAGAAGGTGCCGTCGGGAATCTCGGTGATATCGCCGACCACGTCCTTGCCGCCATACTGGGCCATGAGCGCAAAGCTCGCGATGGCCGGCTTCATGTTGGTCGCGGCATATTTGGTGACGATGCCCTTGCGGTAGTCGTCACGCAACTGGGCAAAGAGCGCATCGTCGTCGCCGACATTCATCACGTCACGGATCTGGTCCCACACCCCGTCGTTCTCGAGCAGCGCCTTCTTGGTGTCGAAGGAGGCATCGAAGAAAGCCTTGAATTCGGCCTTCCTGGCCTTGGCGTTGTCTTCGAAGAAGGCCCAGCCGAGGAGCGGCGGGGTTTCCTCGACGCCGAGGTCCCTGAGCATGTCGGCCACGGCGACGAGCTCGGTCTTGCCAGCGAGCTTGGCGCGCGAGTTCCAGTTCCACAGGTTTAGCGCCGCTTGGGCCTGACCGGAGGTGAGCAGCTCGTTGACCAGCGGAGGCGCGCCGAACTTCACGTCGGCGTCGTCGATGAGGTTGCCGCCGGTGAGCTTGTTGTACTCGGCCGCCAGGACGACGAAGCTCTTGTCCACCGGGCTGCCCGAGACGGCGAGCGTCTTGCCCTTGAGGTCCGGGATCGAGGCGATGCCCGCCGCGGGATCGACCATCAGGCCGCCCACGGTGAGCGAGTGCGAGACGAACGACACCATGTTGCCCTGGTGGCGCTGCAGCGCCACCCAGACGAAGTCGGAGAGTATGATGTCGGCTTCCTTGGCCTGAAGCGCGATCTGGCCGGCTTTGGAGTCCGCGACGTCGCGGATGTCGAGCACCAGATTGTACTTCTTGTGGATGCCGAGCGCCTGCATGGCGGCCAGTTCCCACTTCACCGTGCCGGTGGCCTGCACGGCGACGGAGATGTTCTTGGTGCCGTGCTGGGCGAAGGCGCCGGTGCTGGCGACGACCATCAGCGTGAAGGCTGCCACGGCCATGAGAATTCTGCGCATAGTTCCTCCCGAAAGGAGCGGTTCAGCGGGGTTTTGGAAGCGCTATCACCGCGACACATTGGTCATGGCAATGTTGAGTATTGCCGTAGCGCGCGTTGCGACCACCCGCCGCTGCGGCCGATTGTCGTAACCGATCACACTGATCGGAAGTACCTATGGGGGTAACACTATGAAAAAGATTTTCACCGCTGCCGCTCTCTCGATGATGCTGGTGGGTGGCGCGCATGCAGAGGGCAACCTCGCCGCCAATGGCACGGACCTCACGCTCGAAATCAACACTGAAGACCTGACCTTTAGCCAGACCGAGTGGCAGCTCGAGACCGGCAAGTACTACAAGCTCGACATCACGTCGGACGGCAACGAGGAAATCTCGGTGGTGGCGCCGGAGCTGTGGCGCAATTCCTGGATCAATCAGATCGTCGTCAACGATCTCGAGGTGAAGGCCTACGGCCTGTACTCAATCGAGTTCGACGATGGCGGCACCTTCAACATCACCTTCGTGCCGATTCGTCCGGGCGAATACGAGATTTATGTGCCCGGCTACGAGAACCGCGGCCTCAAGGGCAAGTTCATCGTAAAATGAGGAAGACGCTCCTTGCCGCCGCCTCGGGTCTTCTGCTCGGGGCTCTCGTCTCGGTGCCGGCCCTGGCGGCCGGCACGGGGCTGATCTTCGTGTCGACCGAGAAGGGTAACGAGGTCGTCGTGCTCGACCAGGAACTCAACGTGGTCAAGCGCATCGAGACCTCGCGCCGCCCCCGCGACATGCACTTCAACGCCGACAAGACCCTGCTCTACGTAGCGTGCGGTGACGACGACGCGATCGACGTCATCGACGTGGCGACGCTCGAAGTGGTGGACTCGATCCCCACCGGGCCGTCGCCCGAGGTGTTCGCCTTCTCGCCCGACGAAAAGATCATCTACGTCTCCAACGAGGAGGACTCCCGCCTCGAGGCCATCGATGCCGAGACCCGCGTCTCGGTGCAGGATGTGCCAACGGGTGCCGAGCCCGAAGGCGTGCTGGTGATGCCGGACGGCAAGACCGCCTATGTCACCTCGGAAGTGGCCGACATGGTGCACGTGGTCGATACCGCCACGGGCGTGGTGACCAAGAACATCCTGGTCGGCACCCGGCCGCGCCGCTTCATCCTGAGCCCCGACGGGTCGGAGCTGTGGGTGAGCTGCGAGCTGAGCTCGGAGATCTTCATCATCGACACGGCCACCAACGAGATCAAGGGCGACAGCCTGATCTTCGTGCCGCCCGGCTTCCGTGAGGAAGACGTGACCCCGGTCGGCATGGCGGTGACCAAGGATGGCTCCAAGGTGCTGGTGAGCCTGGGCCGCGCCAACCATGTGGCGGTGGTGGATGCCAAGTCGCACGAGGTGATCAAGTACATCCTCGTCGGCCGCCGCGCCTGGTCGGTGGACCTGAGCAAGGACGAGTCCAAGGCCTATGTGGCCAACGGCCTTTCGGACGACATCACGGTGATCGACATGGCATCGCTCGAGCCGATCCGGTCGGTTCCGGTGGGCCGCGTCCCGCACTCGGTGGTCATCGATGACTAGGTTGAAGTTCGCTTCAATGGCACTGGCGGCGCTGCTCATGGGCAGCGCCGTTCCCGCTTGTGCGGCCGATGTGCTGGTGGGGTTCGTCGGCCTCAAGGACGACGTGCGCTATCACCCCGAAGTCGCCTATACGCGCATCGAGATCTCTCCGGCGCTGAAGCCGGTGGAGGGGGCCCGGCTCGGCATCGAGGATTTGAAGATCGTCACCGAGGCCGCCAACGTCAACATCACGCTCGACGAGTACGAGGCCGCCGACGCCAATGACGCGATCCAGAAGGTCGCCGCCATGGCGCAGGCAGGCGAGCGCTTCGTGATCCTCGACCTGCCGGGCGACATCGTTGCGCAGGTGGCCGAGGCGACCAAGGACCTGCCGATCACGCTCGTCAACGCCACGGCGCCGCAGGATGCGCTGCGCGACCTGTGCCTCGAAAACCTGATGCATTCGGGCGCCTCGGACCGGATGATCGCCGACACCTACACCCAGTTCCTGCGCCACCGGAACTGGAACAAGGTGCTGCTGCTGGTGGGCAAGGAGCCGCGCGACAAGGAAATCGCCGACGCCTTCCAGGCCTCTGCCGAGCGGATGAGGATCGAGATCAAGGCGCGGCGCGAGTTCACCAGCTCGACCGACCCGGCCAATCGCGAAGAGAACAATACCATGCTCGTGACAGGCGGCGTCGATTACGACGTGGTATTCATTGCCGACAGCCTGGGCGAATATGCGCGCTACCTCAACTATGCCACGCAGCTGCCGCGGCCCGTGATCGGCTCGACCGGCCTCACTGCCGCCGAATGGCACTGGGCCTGGGACCGTGACGGCGCCACTCAGGTGACGCTGCGCTTCCAGCGCCTCGCCGAGGGCGGCCGCTACATGAGCCCCGAGGACTGGTCGACCTGGATCGCGGCCAAGTCCATCGCCACGGCCTATGCCAAGGCGCGCTCGGACGATCCGGTGAAGATCGACGCCTATCTCAAGGGCAGCCGCTTCAACATCGACGGCTCCAAGGGCTACCGCATGAACTTCCGGCCCTGGGACCGGCAGCTCCGCATGCCGATGGTGCTCGCCACTGCCAATGCGGTGATCGAGCCGGCGCCCTTCCCGGAGTTCCTGCACCAGGTGAACGAACTCGACACGCTGGGTGTCGATGAACCGGAGAGCAAGTGCAAAGCGTCGTAACCTACTGGGTCGGCTTTTCCGCCATCACCTGGCGGGAGATCGCGAAGTTCCTGCGCCAGACGGAGCGGCTGATCTCGGCCATCGTCCGTCCGGCGCTGTGGCTCATCGTGTTCGCGGCGGGGCTGCACGACATTCTCGGCGTATCGATCGTGCCGCCCTACACCACCTACGTGCCCTATCAGGAATATGTGCTGCCGGGGCTGATCGGAGTGGTGGTACTGTTCCAGTGCATGCAGTCGGCGCTCTCGATGGTCTACGACCGCGAGGCCGGGGTGATGCGCGCCATGCTGGTGACGCCTCTGCCCCGGCTGTTTCTGCTGTTCTCCAAGATTGCCGCGGCGACGGCGCTGTCGATCCTGCAGGTCTATGCCTTCCTGCTGGTGGCGCGCATCGTCGGCTTCGGTTTCCCGGGCTGGGGCTTTGTCGCCATCCTGCCCGGCGTGGTGCTGGCGGGGCTGATGCTCGGCTCCATCGGGCTCCTCGTTTCGGTCTATACGCCCAAAATCGAGAATTTCGCCGGCATGATGAACTTCGTGGTGTTCCCGATGTTCTTCATCTCCTCGGCCCTCTACCCGCTGTGGAAGCTGCGGGAAGCGGGGGCGGACGCGATCTGGTGGCTGAGCCAGGTCAATCCGTTCACCTATGCCATCGAACTCATCCGCTTCAACGCCTACGGCAAGATGGACTGGCTGGCACTGGGCGTGGTGCTGGCGGTGACGGTGGTCGCTTTCTTCGCGGCGGCCTATGGCTACGACCCGCAACGCGGCTCGATCCGCCGGGTGAAGCGGGACTGACGCGCTGACGCGGCGACAAGCATCCCTCGGGGCGGCTCAGGCCGCCCCTTTTCATTCAGGGGGCTGCTCGAGGACGTTGAGCGCCTTGTGGAGGCGGGCGATGGCGGCGCGGGTGTCGGCGAGGCGGCCATCGCCGCGAAGGTTCTCCGGCAGCGTCTCCACCGCGGCGTCGAGCTCGGCGAGGGCGGTGGCGAGGTCGGCGCGCTTTTCCGCGATATCGGGCCGGGCTTCTTCCTCGCCCGGCTTGCGCAGCACGTAGAGATTGCGGGCAATGAGGAAGGCGATCTGTTCCTGCAGGATGCCGATGCGGAGCTGGACCGGACGCAGGGCTCGGGCGACGGGACTGACGCGGCGGACGGGACGAGGGGCGGCAGGGTCGTCTTCGAGCATTGGTCTTCCGGTTTTGGGACGGCACCGGCATTTGGGGGTGGTGGGGGTGCCGGTGCCGCCTGTGGCCGGCGGGTCGGGCGCCCGCCTGGCGATGTCCGCGTGCTGTTGTGTGGGGACAGTACGAAGACCGGCTCGAAAGCTAGCAAAATACTCCTGTTGGACCTCTGATCCGGAATCTCAGCGAAATTACAGGTTTGCTGCGATACGATCAGGCCATGCGCATCCTCACCAAGCTCCTGCTCGCCCTGTCGCTTGCGACCCTGCTCGCCTCGCCCGTTCTCGCCGCAAACGGCAACGGCAACGGCAATGGCAATGGCAACGGCAGCGACAAGTCCGAAAGCTCCGGAAACAACGGCAACGGGAATGGAAACGGGGGTGGGAACAGCGGCAATGGCGGGGGCAATAGCGGCAATAAGGGCAACGGCGGGAGCAACGGGAACGGCGGTTCCAACGGCAACGGTGGGAACAATGGGAACGGCAGTTCCAACGGTGACGCGAACGGCAACGGGAATGGCAATGCCAAGGGGAAGACAGAGGCTCCTGTCACCACCAATGTCATCGTCGCCGTGCCCGATGAGCAGCGGGTGGTTCAGAACGCCGTGCGCGCCAAGCGGGCGCTGCCGCTCGATGCCATCACCGCCGTGGTGGCGGCAGAGACCGACGGCCGCATCCTCGATGTGAAGCTGGTGACCTTCAACGGCATCTACCTCTACGACGTCACGGTGCTCGAGCGAAATGGCGTGCTGCACAGGCTCTACTACAATGCGCGTTCCGGTGCGCGGGTGAGGGCCAGGTAATGCGTGTGCTCATTGCCGAGGACGACGAGCGCATCGCCGGGCCGCTGCAGGTGACACTCGAGAGCGCCGGCTTCGTCGTCGAGGCGGAGAGCGACGGCGAGGTCGCCTGGTATCGCGGCGACACCGAGACCTTCGATACCATCATCCTCGACCTCGGGCTGCCGACGCTCGACGGGCTAACCGTGCTGAAGCGCTGGCGCAGCGCCGGACGCACCTCGCCGGTACTGGTGCTCACCGCGCGCGGCCGCTGGGAAGAGAAGGTCGAGGCCATCGAGGCGGGCGCCGACGACTATGTGATGAAACCCTTCCGCATGGAGGAAGTGCTGGCGCGGGTGCGCGCCATCATCCGCCGTGCCAACGGGCTCGCCTCCTCGCGCATCGATTTTTCGGGCTATGTGTTCGACGCCCGCCAGATGCAGGTGACGCGCGACGGCGTGCCGGTAGAGCTGACGCCGCTCGAGTTCCGGCTCCTGGCGCAGCTGCTGCACCACCGCGGCAAGGTGCTGTCGCAGCATGAGCTGACCGAGCAGCTCTACCGGCAGGATACCGACCGCGACCCCAATTCGATCGAGCAGCTGGTGGGACGGCTGCGGCGGCGGCTGGGGACCGAGGTCATCCAGACGCGGCGCGGCTTCGGCTACTTTGTGCCCGACGAGGCCCCGCCGGCAGGGGAGGCGACTTGAAGGCCCATTCGCTGCGCCTCAGGCTGCTGGCGGGAGCGGGCGCCTGGATCGCCGTGGCGCTGCTGCTGGCGGGCGCGGCAATCGTCTACATCTATACGGCCAGCGTCGAGCGCGATCGCCGCGAGGATCTGCTCGCCAGCCTCGACCGGGTGCTGACCAGTGTAGCGATAGATGGAAGGCTCGCTGACGTTGACCCCGGCCTGCGCGATCCGCGTTACGAGACGGCGGCAGGCGGGCTCTACTGGCAGGTGGCTGATCTTGCGAGCGGCGAGACGGCGCGGTCGCGCTCGCTGTGGGACACGGTGCTTGAGCCGCCGGCGCCGCCCAGTGCCACGGGGCCGTCGCCGAGCACGGTGTCGGGGCCGGGAGGGCTGCCGCTCCACGCGCTGTCGCAAGACGTGACGCTTCCCGGCGAGGAGGCGGCGCGCCGGCTGCGCGTCACGGTCGCCGAGGATGCGTCGCTCCGCGAGCAGGACATCCGCAGCTTCGCCTTCGATATCGGGCTGGCGCTGGTGGCGCTCGGCGTAGCGCTGGTGCTGGCCGGGTGGCTGGCGGTTCACCTGGGGTTGCGGCCGCTCGCGGCCGTGCGCGGCGCGGTGGAGGCGGTGACTGCCGGGCGTTCGCAGAAGCTCGACGGCAGCTATCCGCAAGAGGTGCTGCCGCTGATCGACGAGGTGAACGCGCTGCTCGCCGGGCACGAGCGCTCCATCGCCTTCGCCCGGGCCCGGGCCGACGACCTCGCCCATGCGCTCAAGACGCCGCTGGCGGTGCTGAGCGCCACCGCCGCCAGGCTGCGCGCCAAGGGGGACATCGCCAATGCCGAGGTGCTCGACATGCTGGGCGAGGAGATGGCGCAGCGCGTCGAATATCAGCTGCGGCTGGCGCAACTCAGGGTGCGCTCGGGCGAGCATACGCTATCCGCCTCGCTCGACCGGGCGCTGCTGCGCTCGGTGTCGGTGCTGCGCAAGACGGGGCGAGGCGAGGAGCTGTTCTTCACCATCGATGTGGACAGCGTCACCGTCGACATGGACCCGCACGACCTGATGGAGCTGGTCGGCGTGCTGCTCGAAAACAGCGCCAAGTGGGCGCAAAGCGAAGTGCGGGTCGCCTGCCGCGCCGATGGCGAGTTTGCCGAGTTCGAGGTGAGCGATGACGGGCCGGGCATGACCGACGCGCAGATCGCGGCGGTGGGACAGCGCGGAAAACGGCTCGACGAGAGCCGCTCGGGCACCGGCTTCGGCATCGCCATCGCGCGCGAGATCCTCAACCTCAATGGTGGTACGCTGGCGCTCAGCCGCGCCGAAACGGGGGGGCTGCGCGTGGTGGTGCGGATACCGGCGGCGAAGGCGCACTAGGCAGTCGGGCGGGTTGCGCCTACAACGTCCGCCTCGCCTCCCGCGGACTGTTCGACTTGACCGATATCGCCTCTCCTGCTGCCGGCGCCTCGCAGCGCCGCCTCGCCCATCTCGGCATGCTGCTGTTTGCGGCGCTGATTGCCGGTTCGTTCACGTTCGGGGCGGCCGCCGTGCCCTATCTGGCGCCGGTGCCGCTCAACGCGCTGCGTTTCGTGCTGGCGGCGCTGGTGATGGGCGCCTTCGCCTTCGGCGTGGCGGGCCAGAAGCTCGAGCTACCCGGGGCGCCCTGGCGATTCGGGGTCACCGGGTTCCTCACCGCGGTCTATTTCGTCTCGATGTTCATCGCGCTCACCATGACGCTGCCGGTGGCAACGAGCGCGGTCTATACGCTGGTGCCGATCATGACGGCGGTGACGGGATACCTGATCGTCGGGCAGCGCTCGGGGCCGCCGGTGCTGCTGAGCCTGCTCTTCGCCGGCATCGGCGCACTATGGGTGATCTTCCGCGGCGATATCGACGCGCTGCTGCGCTTCGATGTGGGGCCGGGCGAGCTCATCTACTTCGTCGGCTGCGTCGCCTACTCGGTCTATACGCCGCTGCTGCGCCGCTACAATCGCGGCGAAAGTCCGCTGGTGCTGAGCTTCTGGACGCTCGTCGGCACGGCGGTCTGCATCCTCGTCTATGGCCTGCCAGAAATCCTGGCGACGGACTGGCTCAGCCTGCCGCCGGTGGTGTGGTGGGTGGTCATCTACCTCGCCATCGGGCCGACGGCGATCTGCTTCTTTCTGATCCAGTATGCCTCGGTGCACCTGCCGGCGACCAAGGTGATCGCCTATGGCTACATCGTGCCGGCCTTCGTCATCGTGCTCGAAGGTTTCGTCGGGCACGGCTGGACCAGCCTGTGGGTGGCGGCCGGCGCGGCGATCACCGTGCTCGGCCTCGCGGTGCTGGCGGCGCTGCCCGACAAGCGTCCGGGCAGCTGAAGCGTCAGCCGCCAGTGCGGCGTTGGACCCAGGCAAGCGTCAGCCCGAAGACGACGAAGGCAACGACGACCAGTGGAACAAAAACGGTAGCTTCTGCAGGCATCCAGCGACTCCTCGGTGTTGGTTGAGGAGAGGAGAACCACGTGTGCGGCGCGGCAGCTTTGATCTGCGTCAACCGCACGACATTGATGGCGAAGGGGCGCCAACCTGCTGGTACTGCACCGGAAAAACAAAAAGGCGCCCGAAGGCGCCTTTGTCATCCGCCCCTTGCGAAGGGAGGATAATGGAGCGGGCGAAGGGATTCGAACCCTCGACCCTAACCTTGGCAATCTGGTCCATTTTGGGCGCCAGAGGCCGGTTTTCCTAGGCTTTCCACCACATGGACAAGCACAAGGAAACTACCGTGCCCTCTATTCGCAAACTGCCCTCCGGACGCTTTAACTGTCAAGTTCGCCGCAAGCACCTGGGTTCCATTTCTCGCTCTTTCGACACCTTGCACGAAGCCGAGTTATGGGCGGCGCAACAAGAAGCGTTCGGGCCTGCCTCTACCTCCCGAACCAGCACCCAGACATTCCGGGATATCGCCTACGCGTATCTGGCTAGGGTCTTGCAGGGGCGGCCCTCGCAGAATGAGCAACGCATGAGGGTCGAAAGAATGTCGCCCCACTTCCCGCAGCCGTTCGCCTCGATATCCAAATGGGACGTCAACACGTACAAGACAAAACGTCTGTCGGAAGTGTCCGGAACTACCTGCCGGGATGAACTCGTGCTGCTCAATCGCCTGTTCAAATGGGCCAAACGGGAGCTTCTCTTGGAACTGGACAACCCCTGCGTCGACATCGCCCTTCCGCCTACCAGCAAGCCCCGCAGCAAGGTCGTCACGTCTGAGGAACTAACGGCGC
>ENA-UOVV01000180-UOVV01000180.1-compost-metagenome-genome-assembly--contig:-NODE-180-length-94994-cov-7.149233_pt1 | contig 94994 bp, 87 predicted proteins | sample MGYA00238155_ERZ761577 | MGnify/ENA primary metagenome ERZ761577 (study PRJEB28898, sample SAMN06268775) | compost metagenome | isolation source: Emeryville, CA | place: USA:Emeryville, CA | collected...
CCATGAAGTGCAGGCCCATCATCATCATCCGGGCGACCCAGAAGAAGATGATGTCAAAACCGGTGACCAGCACGTTGGTCGGATAGTAGCGATCGAGCTCGGGGGTCTCGTCGGGCCAGCCCAGGGTCGAGAACGGCCACAGCGCCGAGGAGAACCAGGTGTCCAGCACGTCTTCGTCGCGCGTGATGAAGCCCTCGCGCAACGCGGGATCCAGCGCCATGTCGTGGCCCTGCTCGGCGGTAATGACTTCCTGCTCGACGTAGTAGCCGAGCGCGTTGCCGATCGCCTCTTCCTCGGTCTCGGCGACGAACACCTTGCCGTCGGGTCCGTACCACGCCGGAATCTGGTGGCCCCACCACAATTGCCGCGAGATGCACCACGGCTGGATGTTTTCCATCCACTCGAAGTAGGTCTTCTCCCAGTTCTTCGGCACGAATTCGGTCGCGCCGCTGCGCACCGCCGCGATCGCCGGAGCGGCCATCGTCTTGGCGTCGACGTACCACTGGTCGGTCAGATACGGCTCGATCACCACGCCGGAACGGTCGCCATGCGGCACCATGTGCACGTTCGGCTCGATCTTCTCGAGACTGCCGCTTTCTTCCAGCCACGCGACGATCTGCTTGCGCGCGGCGAAGCGGTCCATGCCGTGCAAGGTCGACGCGCGCGGCGAGGCGTTCTCCGGCAGCCCGTGCCAATAGGCTTCGTTGTCGGTGAGCGCGATACGGCCTTCGATATCGAGGACGTTGATCTGCGGCAGGTTGTGACGCTTGCCGACCTCGAAGTCGTTGAAGTCGTGCGCCGGCGTGATTTTGACGGCGCCCGAACCCTTTTCGGGATCGCTGTAATCATCGGCGACGATCGGAATGCGGCGGCCGACCAGCGGCAGGATAACGTGCTTGCCGACGAGGTGACGATAGCGCTCGTCGTCGGGATGCACCGCCACCGCGCTGTCGCCCAGCATGGTTTCCGGCCGCGTTGTCGCGACCACGATGAATGTCGACGGATCTTCGGGATTGAAGGTCTTGCCCTCGAGCGGATAGCGCAAATGCCACAGGCTGCCCTTGACCTCGATCTGCTGCACTTCGAGATCGGAGATCGCGGTGAGCAGCTTGGGGTCCCAGTTGACCAGCCGCTTGTCCTTGTAGATCAGGCCCTGGCGATGCAGTTCGACGAACACTTTCGCGACCGCGCGCGACAAGCCTTCGTCCATGGTGAAGCGTTCGCGCGACCAGTCGCACGAGGCCCCGAGCCGCTTCAACTGATTGACGATGACGCCGCCGCTTTCGGCCTTCCATTGCCAGACGCGTTCGAGGAATTTCTCGCGCCCCATGTCGCGGCGCGACGGCTCCTGCCGCTCCATCAACTGCCGCTCCACCACCATCTGCGTGGCGATGCCGGCGTGGTCGGTGCCGGGCTGCCACAGCACGTCGCGGCCGCGCATGCGCTCGAATCGGCACAGCACATCCTGCAGCGTATTGTTGAGCGCGTGGCCCATATGCAGCGAGCCGGTGACATTCGGCGGCGGAATGACAATGCTGAACGGTTCGGCGTCGCGGCGGTCGGCGCGGCCCGCCTTGAAGGCGCCCGCCTCGTCCCACGCGCGCGATATACGGGTCTCGATGTCGGTGGGCTGATAGGTTTTCTCGATCATGGCGGGGCGGATCAGATACGGGTTGCGAATGGCTGGGTCGCTGTCGTCAACCGGCTTGGAACAGGTCACGACAGCGGATGAATCCTGGTCGAAACGAGATCGGTCATCCCGAAGCGGTCCGGAAGAACGACCGGAAGACAGAGGCCGTTCCTCCGAAGCTCCGTGTGGCGTCTTGCGGCTGGATGACGGCTCTCGATCAGACCGCCTTATAGCGTTTTCGGGCGACGTGGAAACGGGTCGCGGGACAAGAACGCGTCAGATCAAGAATGTAGAGCCGCCGTCCGCGTCCGAGTCAACCTCGGAAACCGCAAGGCCCGTCTGCCGCAAGCCGGGAGGCGACTATCGAACCGCCGGTGCGTCAGCGACCGCGCGAGACCCGCTCGATTTCGGCCTTGACGATGCGCTCGACCAAGCCCGGCAGATTGTCGTCGAGCCAGGACTTGAGCATCGGCCGCAGCATTTCGCGAACCAGATCCTCGAGCGTGCGGGCGTTGTTGCTCAGCACGGTGTTCGCCAGCGAGTTGAAGGCGGATTCGACCGCGGCCACCGTCGATTGCGACAACATCTGAGGTGAGGCCGGCCCTTCCGGCGCAGCGCTCGCCGCCCCGCGCTCGGACATCGGGTAGCGGCGCTCCGCAGCCATGGCGACCTCGCTGAACTCCAGATCGTTGGCGGGCTCCACCGTATCGAATGAGGGGTCGGGCATATCGGGCAACGCCATATCGTCAGTCAGTTCGAAAACATCGTCGTCCGCCGCCTCAGGCTGCGGCTCTGTCGCGGCGGCCGGTGCCGGCGCATCGAAACTCGCCAGCAAGGCATCGATATCGTCCTGGCTGTTGGGGTTGGCCGGCGCGTCCACGGGTTTGGCGGCCTCCTTGACCGACGGCGGCGCCGCGCTCATGGGTGAGGCCGGCTTGACAACGGCGGGAGCCGGCGGCGCTGATTTCTCGGCGGCCGGTTTCTCCGGCGTCGGAGCCTTGGTCTCATCGTCCGCGATAATGCGTCGGATCGATGCCAGAATTTCCTCCATCGAGGGCTCTTGGACCTTCGCAGGCTGGGTCATTTCCGACTCCGCATCAATCAGGCCTTCGCTGCGACATTCGCGTACGCGTCCTGCAGAATGCCGCGTGCGCGTCGGTTCGCTCGACCGGTGAACCGATGAGTCTTCGTCCTTGCGGACGGTGAAGACTCACGGCGCCAATGCCGCGCGAATCGATTTCCGCGCGACAATGAAGGGTACGTCACTGCCGCAAATGATTGCAAGCAACGGTCCGAGGATGTTGCGCGCGGATACGTTCGACGCGTCTAGCGTCCATCCGGCGTTCGCACGCCGGCCCAGCTGTCGCGCACCTGATGATAGTGAACGCTGGGATCGTAGATCGTGGTCGGCAGCCTCAAGACTTGCGGCGACAGCCGGCCGACAGCGTTGAGAACGGTGTACGACGCCACCACGCGATCGTGCTGCGCGGTCACCAGCGCGACGCGCGCATTGACAAGATCCTGCTGCGCGTTGAGGACGTCGAGCGTGGTGCGCTGACCGGCCCGCGCTTCCTCACGCACGCCGTTGAGCGCAATTTCCGAGGCGCGGACCTGCGCCTCCGCTGACGACACCTGAGCCTTCGCGGCCTGCAACTGTCCCCAACTCTGCACCACGGTGGCGCGGGTCTGGTCGCGGACCTGTTCGAGGGCGAGCCGCTGCTGCGCCAGCGTTTCCTTGGACTGCCGGATCAGCGAATATTCGGCGCCGCCCTGATAGATCGGAACCGAAACCTGAGCGATCGCCGAAGCGACGAATTGCTTCGGCTGCGAGATCACCTGCTCATAGGCCTGCTGCGCGCCGACCTGCAGACTGACGGTCGGGAACAAGGCGCCCTCCGCCACCTTGACCTGAAGGAAGCTGACATCGATGCCGAACATGGCAGCGGTGACATTCGGGTTCTCGGTCAAGGCGAGATTCACGGCGCTGGCGAGGGTCGCCGGCAGGTAGCGGTCGACCGGAGAGCCCGGCGCGAGCTGTCCGGGCTCATTGCCGATGATGCGCCGATAATTCGCACGCGTGGTATTCAACGTGGCTTCGGCCGCGCGCTCCTGCGTCCTGCCGGCAGCAAGCCGGGCCTCCGATTGCGCAACGTCGGTGCGGGTGACCTCGCCGACATTGAAACGGTCGCGAGTCTGCTTCAGGGTCTGTTCCAGCACGCGAACGTTGCTGCGCTGAACCTCGACAATGGCCGCATCGCGCAGATAGTCCATATAGATGGACGAGGCCGCGAGCAGCACGCTCTGCTCGAGCACGCGCAGACCCTCGCGGGCCGCTGACACCTGACCCTCGGCGGCGCGGGTGCGATTCGCGGTCTGCTGCCCGTTGTAAAGCGTCTGAGTCGCGGTCACGCCGACGGAGCGCGGAAACTGAGTTCCGTGGACGCGCGCATTGCCGTCGATGGAGCTGATCGTCGCATCCGTATATTGATAGCCGGCGCTGGCGGTGATCGCGACCTTCGGCCGATAGCCCGACAGGGCCTGCGGCACGTTTTCGTCGGTGACGCGAACCTGAGCCCGCTGGGAGTTGAGCTGCGGATTGCTCTGGTAGGCACGGACGAGGGCTGCCTCGATGGTTTCTGCAAGAACGGGAGTCGTTCCGGCGAACCCCAATAGCAGAGCCGCCACCGCCGCTCCGGTTACTTTTTTAAAGCCACCCATCCAGGTATCCATTCATCTCACTGGCCGATCCGCAGCTTTGCGTTCGTCGGCCGATATCGTCAGGTCCCGCCGCGTACATCATACGCATCGCAATGAACGGACGGAACCCCTTGAGGCCGTCCCTCGGTGGAAACTCTCGATCTGGGACATGAGAGCCACAGGTGTCCGCCCGGAGGGAAGTTATTCTATCAGAAGACGAACTCCTGCTTGCGTTGTAACCCGGGAATCACCGGCGCCGACGCATCGAACAGGGTCCGGCTGCCGAAATCGTCGTTCGAACGCGTGACAATGGTCGCCCGCTTCACGTTGCCGTCGAGGAAAATGCCGACCAGCCGTCCGCCCTGGTTCAACTGTCGATAGAGTGATTCCGGCGCCACCTCCGTCGCCCCCTCCAGGACGATGACGTCGAAGGGCGCGTGAGCCGAATCACCGTCGAGGACTGGCGCGGAGGACACCGACACCGACGGCGCGATGGTGGCGAGCGCCGCCTTCGCCCGCTCCGCGAGCGCCGGGTCGGGGTCGGTGGCATATACGCGCTCGGCCAGCCGGGCGGCCAGCGCGGCCGTGTACCCGGTGGCGCAGCCGACCACGAGTATGCTGTCGCTTGCCTGCACTTCCGCGCCCTGCAGAAGCTTGCCGACGACCGCGGGTTTCAGCAGGTAGCGCGGCGAGCCGCCCTCGCTGATATCGAGGTCGAGGTCGAGATAAGCCAGCGCCTGCTTGGCCGCCGGAACGAAAGCCTCGCGCGGCACGGTGAGCATCGCCTCCGTGATGCGCGGATCGGTCACGTCGCTGGTGCGCACCTGACCATCGACCATCTTCTGCCGGGCGTTCACAAAGTCAGACATGGATATCCTCTGGGCAATCCTTAGGCGGGGCTTGAAACTTGAGTCGGACGACGGCGGAATCCGCCGCTCGTGGAGCAGATGAAGATTCGCGATTTTTTCCCCTCCCGGAGGGCTCGACCGCGAATCTCAAATCCTGAACTCCACGAGCAGCTTAGACCTGCTCGTGGTGGTTTGATTCGAACATTTGCCGATAGGCCGCCCCAGCGGTCTCGCAAATGTTGACGTTGAAGCACTAGGGCAGCGTCGTTGCCGAAGCAAGCCGGTCCCCGCGCGGGAGGCGCCGCCGTGCGGATCCTGGGCAATATTCCGCATGATATCGGCCGCAGCCGGCTTCTCCTCTTGTAATGAGGGAGCCCTGCTCTATTTTACTTTGCAAGCCGCGACGGCTTTGTTATACGCACCGCGCTGCGCAAGCTTAGCGCTGGCTCTGTTCCCTGGTAGCTCAGTGGTAGAGCAACCGGCTGTTAACCGGTTGGTCGCTGGTTCGAATCCGGCCCGGGGAGCCATTTAAATCTCATAACAATATGATTTTGTTGCGATTTTCGGAAAGCGAAAGTCGCCCTCCCTGCTATCCCTCCCCACTTTTGGCGAATGAAAAGCCCACCACCGCTGGGTGACGGGCTGTAGCATCAGGCTTCTTATTGCGCCCTCAACTGAATCGCGCTGAACGCCTCGTTCAGTTCACGAGTCTGCTTCTCCAAGATGTCGACCAAGAAAAGCATCTCGTCGCCTCCTTCGGTCTCGGTCGTCACGACCTCATTGTGAGCGTGGCTTGCGATCATCCTGGCATTCGTCGCGATACGCAGGATGGCGAGGCTGACGTCGTTCAAGTCCTTCAGTTCGGTCATCGTCCAAGCCTCCGTTGCGCCGCCGCCTCAATCTCCTCGATTGTGGATTCGAACAGCGCCTTCATATCATCGCGAACACGGTTGGCGATCCACAGCGCTTGCGCGTGCGTCTCTTCGCAAAGCCGATTGCTCGTCCCCAAGCTGCAAACCAGATCAGCGAGCATCGCAGTGGCGGTAACAAGATCGGCGGCGGGCGACTCCAGACGGTCGATATTGCTCATCGCCCCGCCCTCCGCTTCGGTCGCGCCATGGGCAAGGTGAAGGTGCGCGGGTTGCGCGGCGGCTCCTTCAGGCCAAGGACCGCCGTACCACGATAGACCGAGCCGCCCGTCTTCGACGGTGGACGCTTCTTCCTAACCGGCCCCACGCCATCCTCGGCATCGTCCCCATAAAAGTTGTTGCCGTGGAACGCCGCGCAGCCCTGATTCAGGTTATCGGTCCAACCGAGAGAGGGCTCGCCGTCTTCCGATGGCTCCCGTTCGTCTTCCTCTTCACGATCGTCGCCGGCATTCGCGTTGGCGGAATAGTCGGGACAATCTTGGTCGGGGTTATAGTGGCTCTCGGTGAAACCGAGCGAGGGTTCGGCGTCGGGGTCGGCGTCGAGGATGTCGAGAAGATCGATCAGGGCGTCGACATGCTGCTCGATGTCGCGCCGGGTTAAAGGCAAGCCCTCAGCGCTTGCCGGCAAGGTCAGTTGCGGCATTGGATAGCTCCGTTGTTCGAAAATCAGAACAATGATACGATATCGGAATATCGTTACAGGTCAACAGTTTTCGTAACGGGGTGCTGATTTGCTTCCAATCCAGTGCAAGATGGCTAGGACCGCTTTGGGACTAGGTGTGCGCGAACTAGCAGAGCTGGCCAAAGTCTCACCAGATACAGTCGCGCGATTCGAGCGTGGAGAAGCACTACGCGAGCGAACAGTTGGGGACATGAAGCGCGCGCTTGAAGATCATGGGATTCAGTTCATCCCTGAGAACGGCGGCGGCGCGGGTGTGCGGCTGAAGTTCAATCGGCGCGAGGTGAAGGCGATCGACAAGCTCGAAAACGAAGGTGGCATCGTCGCTGATGATGACGTCTAGCCCCGATCAACCCGCCAAGTTGCATCAACTGCTCAAAAGACGTGCACAAATTTCCCGTTACTTTTCTCAAATTTCCCGCGACACTTTGGGGGAAGTAACGGGGGGCGTAGTTTAAAACAGCCCTACACGGGTGCCGCCGATGTGTCTTCCAGCAACGCGGAAAAAATGCCTGCCTAATTTTTGCGCTCTACTGCGGATTGAGACCACGCTAAATCTGAACGTGTCCCAATAGGACGCCAAGAGAAACCACGCGAGCGGCCATGCAAGATCTCAAGACGTTTATCGACAAACTGCACGCGGACGCGGAATCGTGCGTCACGATCGGACAGACCGCCTCCAACGATGCCAAGCGCAAAGTATTCGCGGCGCTCGCTGACACGTATCGCAAGCTTGCCAGCGAGATGGAACGGATTGCTGCCGCGCATGCGATCCTTGACGATGAACGCGAAAAAACATTGCTGGGGGTACTTGGGGCTGCGCGTGACCCCGCCGACAGCTTGGCAGAGATCGCCAAGGTACTGAGCGAGGCCACGACTAAAAACTAGTTGCGCCTTTCCGCCCTCGCCTCTTAAGGTTGCGATGGGTCTGGGGAGGCTCCAAATGCACAGGGTGATATTGGCCGTGCTCGCGGCCACGATGTTGGGTGGCTGCGCGTCGGCAACTCGCGGCTGGCATGAACAGATCATGCTGGCGTCGACGCCCTCAGGGGCGACAGCCACGATGGATGGCCTGATGGGGCCTTCCGCGGATCAGCCGACGAAAAGCGTTACCTGCACGACGCCGTGCTCAATCCAAGTCAATCGAAACGACAACCTCACAGTCAAATTCGAGAAAGACGGCTTCGAGCCGCAGGTCGTCGCGCTCAGCAAGGAGGTCGCAGGTACAGGCGCCGCCGGCTTTGCCGGTAACATTCTGCTCGGCGGTGTCGTTGGCATGGCCGTTGATGCAGCCAGCGGCGCATCGATGGACCACAAGCCCAATCCGGTCACCGTGACGCTACAGCCCGTCGCTCCACCTCCAGCGCCACCGCGCGTGCCCTATCGACGATCGAGGCCGGTGTCGTAAGGCGAATTCACATGAAAAGACTCGCTGTTTTTCTCGATGGCACATGGAATGCCGTGGGCACCAACACTAACGTTTGGCGCATGCGCTGCTTGTGCGCAGACACAGGTACAGACGGCATCACACAGCTCCGCTTTTATCACAATGGTGTAAACGGTTTCATTGGCGGCGGCTGGGGCAAAGGCCTGAGTGAAAACGTTTGCCTTGCTTACGATTGGATCGTCGACAACTACGAAGACGGCGACGAGATATTCATATTCGGATTTAGCCGCGGAGCATTTACGGCCCGGAGCTTGGCTGGATTCATCGCGACCTGCGGATTGTTGAAGCCTGGCGGACCGCTCGGAGTCAATCAGCTTTTTGACCGTTACAAGTTGGCCGAAAACGATCGAACAATATACAAGTTGCGCGGCATGCTTGAGAAGGATCTCTCCCTCGAAGAAAAATGGCTTCTGAAATATTCTAGAGAAACTCTCATCAAGGTGGTGGGCGTATGGGATACAGTCGGAGCGTTGGGCGTACCGGTCTTCTCTATACCCGGCTTTAGTAGTTCTACATTCAGCTGGCATCACACGGGACTAAGAACACCAATTCAGCACGGATTTCACGCTGTAGCGATTGATGAGCACCGCAAGAAGTTTGCGCCGACGCTCTGGACTATAAGAACCCCTGTAGGCGGTGTACCCGCGTCACATCGGTCGATGGAAAGCGTCGAGCAACGATGGTTTGTCGGTGCGCACGCTAACGTCGGTGGCGGCTGTTATGACGATCTTCTGGCACAGATACCTCTCAAGTGGATGATCAATCGCGCGGAATCTTGCGGCTTAACGATGAAACGTCACCTTGATATTGATGGATCAGAAATGTTGTCGCCGATTTCTGATTCATACAAAGAGTTTCTCCATGGAGCCTATTGCAAAGTCTCCAAACGCTTCTATCGCCCAATTGGAGCCAATCCAATCGTTCAGAGCGACGGATCACACGACACCATCAACGAGACTATCGATGCATCTGTTTTTGAGCGTTGGCGTAGCGACGCCTCGTACCGTCCTAAGAATCTCGTTGATTGGGGCAAAAGGCACGATATCGATCTAGGCACGCTAACGGCATCGGTGATGGCGAAAACCCCTGACATCGCCGTTGCGAACTAGATCTCGGTGAAATGCTTTAGTTGAAGGACGGCTGCCTGCTCGCAATTTCATAACACTTCGTCAGTTCTTACGCGCGCCCACAAATATGCGGTCACCTCTCAGCCCGTTGCTTGTTGAACTTCGGGATGCCTGCGGGCTCGCGTAGCTTCGGAAGGTCTGGCGGACGGTCAGGATACATGAACTCTTCGCCGCGCATCCATCGGCCGTCAAACCTGTCCCAAAACTGAATCGCTGCAAGCTGTTCGGTGAACTCATAAACGTACCAATGGCCGTCGCGGTCAATGCGCTGGCCGGTGGGATCAAACGGGATGCTGTTCATGCGACAAACCGCACTGATGAAAGCCCAATGCTCGCGAATAAAACTATCGTTGAGCGCAACGTGGTAAGGGCGCGAAGCTCGCCATCGGAAGTCACCACCGCCGCGCGGGTAAAATCCTTTTCGTGGCAGCATGAACTCGGGCAGCCGCGCAATGCCATTTGCGATGCGCCGCGCCTCATCGGACGTTAGGCGGCTGTGCGCGTAGCAAATGCCCTGCAAGTCATCACGGCACGGGACATAGGCAAGCGGAATGCCGTTCGCGTCCGCCACGACGAACGTATCCGCGTCCGTGCGCTGCACGGTCCACGGCGGCGGAAAACGGCGTTTGGGCGGTATTGACTCCATGAGAACAAAATAGGAACATAGACCCAATACCGTCAACGAGGAACCGCGCCGATGTCCGCCCAGCCAGATCAAAACCGGAGGATGAAGCCGACCGCCTAGAGGTCGCGACCGATCAGGCAATCGCGGCTTGCGGTGGTGATCTTCGCAGCGCCGTCCGCGCATTGATATTGGCGAACGAGTATCTACAGCACGAACTAGAAGCGAAAGTTTCGAGCGGATACGTGCGCGGTGTTCGGCAGCAAGGGCGTGCTGACGGCTAACCAGAATGAGGGACACCATGGCAGACGTGACTTACTACGTAGCGTTGCCGTTCATGATCGATGACGCTGGCGAGCCGGTGGCCGGTTCTGGCGAGGAATTGCAAAGCTCCACGGCTGCAATGCGTCGTGCCGAGACGCTGTCGAGACAACCGGGCAACATTGGCGCGGTCGCATTTAGCCGAACGGGTGATCCCGCTGTCGGTGAATTTTCCGATGCTATTGTGCTGGGGCAGTTCGGTGACGTGCCGAGTGATCTAACTGGACTTTAGACATGGGCTGGCTTGGTGATGACAATCGTGATCTAGAAAACGAGCGAAATAGCAAGCGCCATCCGGTGCAACTTGCGCCTTTCGCCTTCGCGGTGGTGGCGTTTTTCGTCTTGTGGGTCGCAGCGAGTTTTCGGTGAATGCTCTATCAGCGCAGCCCGCTTCTTAGTCTTCTACCGCAGCCGCAGCTTTGGGGGGCCCGGTCGTTTTGATCAACTCCGCCGATCTGACGTCTCCATCGACCTCCTTGAACGCCAGCTCCATCCAAATCGATTCTCTGTTATCAAGCGCCTCGATAAGACGCCTTCTGTCATCCTGGCCGAACAAGCTGTCGGTGAACTTGATTCTATACTGCGTCTTCTTGTCCGGTGTCGCAATCAATATGCTCAGTTCATTGGGATCGCTCGAATTTATGTCAAGCACCCTCATGCGTTGGATGACAATTCTTACCTCGGCTTTCTTCCGCGGCGATGCTCTTAGAAGATCAGCCTCTTGTTGACTGAGATGTATATCGTTAACGACTGTCTGCGGTGTCTTGGAGGCCGCCTTCAATATCGCATCGTTTGTCGCCGTAACCGCCTCGATCGCTCGCTTGCCTATATCCCCCTGCTTCTCGACAATGCTGATAATCTTATTCATCGTCTCAAGTTGAGCAGCACCATTCAAGGTGAGAGCTTTCAAAGCTTCGATATGGTCCTTGCTCTTTAGTTCCTCGATTTGAATCGCCTTGCGCTGTTCAAGCCACGCATTGAACGACCATCCGCTGCCGATCAAGAACACAGTGCCGAGAATGACAATAGCAGCCTGCTTACCTGTCATCTTGCCAACCATCGTCTTTAATAGCTCCTGAGCCGGCTTGGAAAATTTGGTGACATAATCCGAACTACCACCGGACACGACGACGCTGATTTGAAGTCGTCGCTTCATTTCATCCGACAGATGGCCGCTGTCGGGAGATCCGCTCGCCGCTTGAGCCGCGAGTTGATACAATTGCTTTTGTATCTCCAGGAACGCTTCCATAAATGGAGGTGTGATACTGGAATCCACATCCGGCTGCGGCAGATAGACGTGAATGGAAGCCCAATCGCCGAAATCGATGCGCTCGAAATCATCGCTGAAGGGATCTTCGATGGCGAGTAACTGCTCAAGCGAAGCTAATGCCTCGCTCGGCGTACCTTCGCGAAGAGCTATTGCCACTCGTTCTTCCCCGCCCGGCGGTTATCGCCGCTTCACCGATAACGTGGTCAGAATTATCGCACAATAGCTTTTACGCGCAACTCCGAACGGATTCTACTTTTGGTAAATTCGCGGGACACCTATCAACGTCAATAGCATTCACCCACTCTTCCTCTTCTTCCTCTCCGCCATCTGCCGCTTCAACCACGATCCCGCCGGCTTCTCCCGCGCAGCCCGCGACTATCGTACAGCCGAAGGTAAAGAAGTCACGCCATCAACCTGCCCCCCAACTCGTCCGGCCACCGATGAATAATTCGGGTGGTGATTTCGTGCTCGGTGATAGTCGTCGCCTGCAGAAAACCACCCACCCATGACGATGGAATTTTGTGCGGTCCGAAGGGCTCGATGTAAGCCCGTTGCAGATTTGCGGCCTTCACCAGTAAGTCATCAGATAGCGGAACTGATCTATCGGCGAGATAAGGCGTCTGGCCGAAGATTTCATCATTGCACGGCATCATCAACGGCCCCTCGGGATTTATCACTTCCCAGGCCGGTACATGCGTTCCTTCTAACGTTCGCAGGAAGAATGAGTCCGGACCGCGCGTTTCCGACCACCCGGCAACTACAAAATCCATACCAAGGGCGGTCGCCGGATCGGCCGACAATGCTGGGCCGGCGGCGGATATCGTCGCTCTAACAGCGTCAGCGAACGAAGCTTTGAAGCTGTCGAAGCTGTGCCACGCGTAGTCATGATGCAAGCCGCTGAGGAGGATCATTGCAATCATGGCGTTGCCGCGGCACGCGACTGCCGCCCTGATGTGCGGCATCAATATCACTTTATTATAGTTGCCAGCCAGGTTTGCATCGTCGTCTAGCGCCGCGCTGTCGCTGACTATTATGACTCGGTCGTCGCGCCTGATTGCGTTGAGTAATGTCATTTTAGTTCCGCGCGCTCGATTGATAATTGACGCCGATACTTAGGCCGACAGAGATTGCTGCCTTACCGAGAAAGCTCCCGCCAATTGTCGCGAAAATCGAAGTGCCGGCGCTCAATCCGGCTGCGCTGACAAATGAGCCAGTGACAATGGCGTCGAGCGATAGTCCCGTCCCGATGGCCGCTTCGGCCACGGGTGCTAGCATAATAGCTTGGGGCATCTTGGTCTCCTTTGTTAGTTGAACTACGCACCGCGAACGTTCTACCGTGCGCGATAGTGTCATTTCGTGGGAACAACGCCCCCGTTGCGGCGTTTTCTCGGATGGCAAACAACCCGAAAAATCGCGGCATCGATGATCCGAAGGCTGGCCCACCAATCCAGCCCAATCGGTCGGATATCAACGATCCCAACAACGCGCCGGGCACGGGCATTTCCACCGCCGAAGATCAGCCCGAGGGCGCGTCGGCAACCGCGCGGGATCTCGCTGAGGAGGCGATCGACGAACTGAGCGACGATCGCGCCAGCGATGCAGAAAAGAAGGACCGCAAACGCGATCTATTGGACGGGCCGGCCGAGCTGCGTGAGGTGCGGCGCGATGTCGAGAAGTAAGGGGCTTGGCTTACCCCTCATATTCTGATTTGCAGCAGCATGCAAAAAGGGATGGCACCGCTATCTGAAAAGCCCGCGTCTGGACTTTCCGACCGCCCCTAGGCCCATTGAACTGGCGCGCGCTCCGGCCTCCGAACCTCCGCCACGCAGTCGACGTAGTCGGTTGGTCCGCGGACGATCATGACGAAACGCAAATCCTCGCGCTCGCCGATGACGCCAACAACGTCGCAGGACTGCCACCGATTGCCGCAGCGAAACTCGGCGGGGTAGCTATCGATCGGAATCATCGATCACCCGCAAATTAATCGCACGCCACTTTCCATCCTGGCGCTGCTCGATGTCGAAACCGTATTGATGGTGCGATCGCGGAAAGAATTGTCCGATCTTCTCGAATTCATTCACGTGCACGAACACACGGCCACACTCGACTCCCTCACATGAGAGGAAGCCGAATCCGCGATCGGGATTGTAATTAATGAGTCGCCCTTCAGGCATATAATTTCCGTATTTGATGAGGAGGAGACGCCGCGGCGCATGGATGCCCATGGGGTCTCGCCGCGGCGCTGCTCATGTCGCGCGCGTTAATGTCTGAGCCGACGGCACGCGCGCGATCTGCGACTGAGCGAGCCGTAGGAATTGCCGCCGGCTATCTCGTTTAGGTCGAGGCCGTGTACAGATCGCCAGTAATGAAGGCGTCAGGCCGGAAGACCGCTAAGGCCAAGCGAGACTCGATCCGGACTGAAACGAGGTTCTGTTCGAAATCCTTGTCGTTCTCGGTCGAAATCATGACCTCGACGTCCAGGCGATCAAAGATCGTCGCACCATCCTGGAAGGCACCGGCCAGGAATTCACCGGCCGGAATGGCGTTCGTGGCTACAACGTTCACGCCCCACAGCCGCGGATCAGTCAGACCGAACGGCGACTGACCGGAGATGTAGCGTCCTTCAGCATCCTTCACGCCCGTGATTCTTCGCCAATCTCGTTTGTTGAGCACGACGCCATTGACGGGAATCTCACTGTCCTCAGCCTGGCTGATGGCCTCAAGAATTCGATCAATCGGCGTTTCGCTCGCGATGGTGAACTGCGGAGAGAAAGCCGTTGCCTGAGGAACGATGCCGTTCAGATTCTGGCCGACGCCATTACCAGTTAGCAACTGCGCTTCTTCTTTTTGCTGGAGACCGTATACACCGCGCCGATTGATGTAAGATGCCAGCGCCGGGGCGTCGTCGAGGATCTGCCGCGAACACTTAAACATATGAGCGATCGTGCGGACGGGCGTCGACTGCAGTTCGAACGTCAGATTTGAGTATGGCTTACTCTGGCCCTCCGTCACGGGCCGGGCCTGATTGTCGAAGGCCGTCTCTTTCGGCCACTCAATCATGTTCGACGTGGTGCGCGCCTTGTTCAAGAGATCGCGAACGCGAAGCTCGCGCTGATAGGGCGTAACAATCTCGCCAACGCGATGCGCCGGCACAAGGCTGGTGCCGTTCGAGGTATTAGCGCCAACGCTCGCCGTTCCCGACGTGATCGCCGCAGCCTCGTCGCCGACGAACTTCACCGTAGCGCGACCGCGGAAGTCGGAAGAAAGCCGCTTCACCTCATCACTGGCAATGACCATGTCGCCCAGCGATTTCTCGCTGCGGGAAATGTAGTTGTCATTGTCGGGCAGCCGGGCCCATCGTCGTTCCAGTTCGCCAACACGGGTCTCGATCGCGGAACGCATATCGCTCACCGCAGTGGCGATCTCACCGATCTTTGTAGCAAGTTCAGTCAATGTTAGTTTCCTCATAAATGCCGCGCCATTGCGGCTTGGTTGCGCCGTAGCGCTTAGATCACTGCTGCCTTTAGGCTGGACAGTGCATTATCGAGATCGACGTCGCCGTCGTCGTCGAATTGATAGAGTGCTGTAATCTTTTCGGGATGGGCGGCCCAACTCAGTGTGTTGCGCGCCCACATTGGAACGGGATTTTCCTCCGCCTCGTACCGATCACGGACATTGGCCGCCTTCACTACCTGCTGATGTCGGACGAGCAAGCATTCGTTCCGCAAACGCTTTCTCGCATCTGCAACGGCAGCGGCGAACTCATGCGTATCGCCGGCCTTCATCCGCCACGGATCATCAGGGTGGCGGCGCGCTTCCTCGCGTACCTCGCGCTCGGCCGCGGCTATCATTGCTTCGTGGTTTACAAACTTAGACATAGGATTCCTTTCAATTCAAAGCCGCGGCCAATCGGCCAACGGCAATCTGCTCGTCCGCGGCGTGATCATCTGCACCGCGAAACTCCAGCGCGATGCCGGCTAGTTGCGAGCCCGGCACAACGATCTGTTTCGCGGCGCCTTCCGCGTGCGAAGCACCGAAACGCAGATGCACCCCACCCGAAACAATCGTCGCGCCAGCCGGTTGTAGTTGCAGGATCAGGGCTTGGTGGACGATGCCAGTGATCTCAACCCGGCCGGACATGATGCCGTCCAGCACGTCGCCGAGGGCGACTCCGGTATCGGTGCGGAGGGATTCAAATTCCTGAACCGTGGCAGCGGCACTACCAAGCCCCCGATCAGCCACAGCGGCCAGGAGCAACCGCGACAGTTCCAGACTTCCAAGGTCCGGCCGATCGGAACCGCGAGCCATCGGTAGTAGGCCCGCTTCGCTTGCACGTTGGACCAGCGCCTCGACGCGGCTTAGCGGCAGGCCAAGCCGACGCGCGACGACGGCGCACGCTTCCGATTTGCGCATCGTATTTTCCGTTTCTGAAAGTTAGTTGAGGAAGTGCAAAAGCCGATGCGCGTAGATCCGGCGTCATCGGAAAAGGTGACGCCGGGTTTCTCCGGCGCCGAGTTTTTCAGCACGTCACGTCACACTGCAGAATGCAGCCGATGAAGCGATACGTCCCCAAATATGGCGAAATCTGGATTATGCAGCCCGCCTGAGACGCGGCCGATTGCGACGGTGGTAATCCTGCTCGTTATCGTTAGCCACCCGCGCCATGAAGCGCTTCGCATCGATCGCCCTGATCATGGCGTCTTCCACCGCGCCAAACTGCATCAACCGGCCGCCGCCTGTCGCTGGAACCACCTTGCCGACGATCTCAAGCGCGCCTTTTGCTACAGCCGGAGCGTACTCGCGCCAGCGGCAGGCTACATCCTCGCTAAAGTACCAGCCATCCCGCGCGGCAGCAGGATCTATTTGCGGAAATTCCCCAGATACCGACCGAACGGGCTTGGTGGAAGTTTCGTCCAAATCGGTAGTTAACTGCCGATTTGCTTTCGCCTGCCTGCGCTTGCCTTTGGGTTGGCGGTAGTTCTCTTCCGTCGAGTGCCAGCGGTTGTCCAATCCTAGCCATTTGGTCATGTCCGCATTGAATGTTGCATTCGCAGCCGCATCAAGCTGGCGACCATAGGCTGGCCCCATTCCGGGGAAGCGGCGGTGAAGGATGCGGTTAAGCTCGTCAGGACTCGGGCGCACCTCGATGACGCGATCAGATGCGGTGGGTTGTTCGCTGTTGTCGTTTGCTGCTTGAGGCATTGTGTCTCCGTGACTGTGTTGATTGCGGCCTCTTCCGGACCGTTTGATAAATAATCAAAACTGGATTTTAAATTTGCGCGTGTCTGGGCCACTGGTAGCTGCGATAGCGGCTGCGGCGACTTTCTGGTGGCCCCGGTTGCAGCCGGTGACACAATTCGAAAACCTGCGGCATCGCGCGTTGCATTCCAACGACGCTATGCGATTGCGTGGATTTCAGAGTTTCTCGGCACCCCTCCAGAATCGGTTTTTTCTTATGGTTTTTGATGAGTCTTGGATGGCGCCGCTCGCTAGGCGAACCGCACCAGCGAATAAAGGTACCCCACTCTCTACGGGCCCGCTGAAACCATGTTTTTGCTCCCGTTATGCACGCGCGTAAATTTCCTTGGGGACGTCGGTCATTAGGGAGGCGAGCGGCGACTTCGGAGGTAGCCCCGCCTATGACACTATGACGGAAAATGACGCCAGAATCGGCATCCACCACCACGCGCGCGCGTCACGTGGCAACTTGTATCTTTTGGGGATGCGGAATCTGGCGTCAGAATGTGTCATAGTGTCATGACGCGCCATAGCGGTCCTGGCCGGTCAGTTTTATTCCCGTGAAGCCGCGATCTGTCATCCTCCGCTTCGACGCAAACCCGTGCTTGCGCATACGTTCCGCGAATGCCTTGCCGCCTAATGCCGACTCTCCCGCGTTTTCCGCATATCGCTTCCAAGACGCGAACAGATCGGCCGTGCGCTCGAACAGATACATGTTGTCCGGTTCCGCCTTGCAGCAGTCAGCCAGCCACTGCGCGAACGTATCCTGCTCGTCGAAATAAGCCGCAGTCGCATCGATCAACGATTGCGGCCGCACAAGTCCGTTCGCCTGCCAATCGAGACAGCCATCAATCATCCATCGGAGAATCCCAGGAGCCTCATCCCGCAACTTCGCCTCTAGTTCGCGGTCTGGATTCGCCGGCTTCCTCACGAATGGAATAATATTAAATCGCCGTCGCGCCGCGTCATCCACGTTCTGAAGGACGGGCTTATGATTCCCGATAATGCAGAGCTTGAACGCCGGCTTAAACTCGAAGAAGTCCTGACGCATGAAACGAGCCGAAATGGTGTCGCCGCCGGTCAAAGACTTAATTCGGGCCTCCGCCCAGGCCTTGCCTTCCTCCGTTTCCGACGCAGTCACAAGGCGCGCACCGCGCAACATGGCGAGATCGGTGGGGTGCTTGTCACCGCGGCTTGCCGTGAACGTGTCCATCGCCGCCATCGTTGCGTAAGCAGACATGATGTGGCTCACAGTATTCAAGAAGACCGACTTGCCGTTTCCACCACCGCCGTAGATGAAGATCAGCGCGTGCTCGCGCGTGTCGCCCGTCAGCGAATAGCCGCACCATTGTTGCAGAAATCGGATCAACTCGACATCGCCCCCGGTCGACTCATCGAGAAACCGCAACCACAGCGGACAATCCGCTTTCGCTGCCGGCGCAACCGACGTGGCTTTAGTAATGCCATCGGCAGGATCTGCCGCACGCAGTCTCCCCGCCCGAAGGTCAACCGTTCCGTTTGGTGTGCCGAGCAGGAAGGGATCTGAATCCCACGCCTCCATTGTCACGGCGAACTGCGGGTCAGCCTGCGCGAATGCCTCGACACCCTTGGCAAACGACTTCTTCCGGACTGAACCCTTCTCGGCCTTCTTTCCGCCCTCCGAAAGGTCTCGCGCCAACATGCGCACGAAATGCAGCGGAAGCTGTGTCTCATTCTTTTTCCAGTGATAGCCCGACCATTCGAACCACGCGCCCGTCGAATGGCAATAGCGCAATGTTCCGCGGTATTCGTCGGCAAACAGACGAGCGACGTCGTCCTCGGTCAGCGTGTCAATCAACTCGGGCTGCGACTTCCGGACTGCATTGTCATTCGCGGCGACCACGCCCGTTGATTGGTGGTCGTTGTCGACTTGGGGCTTGAGAGATTGCATTAGCAAACGCCTTTCTGATGGGTGTGCTTTACCGTGCGGCTTAGACCGTTCGCGATAATGCTCGCGAAGTCGATGTTGATGTGCGGCTGGCTTTCACCAACTCGCTCTTTCAGCCAGTCGACCGCTTCGGAAGGTGGAAGGCTCAGACAGACGCCGACGAGATCGATCGGCGAATAGCCGCGGTTGCTGTCCGCGTGGTCGCAGATGCCCTCCGGCTGGATATTAAGTGCGCGTCCGCGATGACGTGCAGTCGCGCTGTTCGTCGGCCGGAAAGATGCAACGGAATGGTAGCCGTTGCGATATCGGCGCAATCCCTCAAGACCAAGGTGCGGAACCCACTCGCCGAGACGTGTAAGTGCTCGCTGATTGAGTTCAACCCAAGGATGGTCCGAACTGATGGGACGCGCTTCGCGGTGAATGCTGGTTGATGGCTTCTTGATTAAGGTGCCGCGTTCGGCGAAATAGGCTTCCGCTCGCGTCAGCAGGGTGTCGACGTCTTCCGGATCTGCTAACGGAAGATCGGCGAACGGTGTCTCGGCCGGCGAGCCATTGTGCCATTCGTATTCGCGCCCGGTATCGGGATGAGTGCCGTAGGCCAACACCTGCCCCCGCTGGCCAAATACCTCGACCTGGCACTTTGCGCCATTGATGATGTAAGCGCCGGTCGAACGCTTGTCGCGCGGCTTTGCGGTGCGGAAGATATAGCAACGCTTCGGGGCCTTGCCGATCCGGTATGGTGCGCCCCCCGCCGCCGGCAACTCCATCACCATAGCGTTGATGGCGTCGGCCATTTCGTTGTCTGGCGTGTCTACATCCAGCCCAACCAACTCACCGCAGATCAGGCCCGTATTCGTGGCGTGACAATAGTGCCGCGCGAGTCCCTCCATCTGATCGGCGCGCCACCGGCTATTTGGCCAGTTCAAGCCCTGTGCACGCTTTCCAATGCATGGCACGACGCGGTAGCCGTGGGCAATAAGGCCGCGGCGAAGCTTGACAATGTCAGTGGTGTTGGCCATCAGGCAAACGCCCCTTCGCTAGTTTGGCGATCTCTTCAATCGCAGCACGAGAGAATGTCGCATTTTTTGCGTAAGCTCGGTGCGAACCATCGGGCGCGCGCATCAAGCGAACACCAAACAACCTGACGCCGCCGCCGATATCGACGTCCACCAACGCAACGTCAGCGCCGCGTGGTGGATGCGTTGCGATTATCTGCATCGCTGTTTCCTCGTTCTGATTGAATGCGCGTCAGAAATTGATCGACGCGAGCGGGGTTGTAGTAGAGCCCGCTGCCTTCGATCCGAACCGGCTCCGAAAAATTATGATGGAAGTTGAATCGTGTATCGGAATACATGCTTCCCCCCGTGTGCGGCGGTGTCGACACTACTATTTGAGCCTGACGGCGGACTTTTTGCCGTCACGATGTAGTTTATTCGCCCTGGGCCGCGGGAAAGCTAAGTGCGGCCAAAAGAAAAATTCGCGGACCCGTTTAGGCGGCAGGACGCACCAACGCTTCAACTGCTCGCGGATCGTCTAGTTCGATAGGACCATTCTTGTCACAAGCTGATATCGGCACACCGCAAGCAGTAGTGATAACTTGAACCGCGCCAGCCTCGAATGCCTCCATATAATCAAGCGTGGAAGCCATGCCGTCCAAACCTTCACCACCGGCGCCGGGGCCGCCGTCAGTGGTGACGAGGTGATAGTGATTGCCGCGCCGATGGATTGTCTTGTATCCGAGGGCTTGGGCACGTTTACGTAGCGCAGTGAGCGCGGCTTTATCGGGCGGTTGTTTATCCGCCCTTTTGCGCTCTCTTATCATCTTGATGACATTCTTTGCCGCGGAACGTCCGAGAAGAGCGCCAGCGGCCTGAAAGTCGACATACGATAGAACCCGTTTCGCTTGCTGCGCTTCGGGCTCATCATCATATCCTTCAAACACCATGGTCTGCCTAAACTCGATAGCGTACTCGGTGCGGATGATCTCATCGGCACTTCGTTCCGAGTCAGAGACGGCGACCCAATCTGCTCCCGCTTCTTCATCACCGCGCAGTCGCTCGTTCTCTGCGCGCAGACAAGCTATCTCCAGCGCCGATACTTCGATACGATCCCTTAATTCGGTGTTCTCGCCTGTAAGCCTCTCGATCTTGGCCCGCGCTTCCGCCAACTGCGTCTTGAGGCTGTCAACGTCATCCTGCCCGGCATCCGCGAACAACGTCGGTTGCTTCTCTTGAACAATGTCTGCAACTTGTCCGTTCCGGAACGGACGGTCACCCCTTTCGCGGTGCTTCATCTTGCGGTCGTTCGCCTTCTCCCGCACCTCTTTTAAGGTCTTCGTTCCGTCCGCGATGGCGATCAGTTCATAAGCGCGGGACCGACCGATGTTGCATTGCCCCGCCAAGAAGGCCGAGAATACGATACCTTCTTCTTTGGCGCGGTCCCTCGCCTCCTTGAGGTGAATGCCCGCTGCCTTATAGTGCTGCTCCGCTTTGTCGATGGCTTTGTCGCCAGCAGCGATATGGGCTTTAATCGTGCCCGCGAGTGCGTCGAGAGGGAGAAGGCTGTTCGTCACGATGCAGCAACCTCCCGCCTGTCGTTATCATTATCTGCGAACTTCGCGTCTCGTTGATCGATGCGCTCCTGAATCCACGCGAGCACCTCGGACTTCACAAACGCGATGCGCCGGTCGCCCAGCGGGACCGCCTCACAAAAGCGCCCTTCGGCGCGATACCTGTTAATCATGGTCCGCGACAGGCTCGTGAGTGCCACGACGCCATTGATAGAAATCAGGATATTCTCTTCACCCATGGCTCAACTCCTTGGCGCGTCGAAATGCCGACGTTGTCGACAATATCGGCCATGGCATCCAAGGTTGTTAGTTGCTTAAAATAACCGATTAAAATTCCCCATCGTCGGAGATGGAGGCATGATATTCAGCTAGCGCCCGCTCATACTTCGCCAAGGCCAGTTTGATGGTTTTGTCGGCTCCGACGTGAAATTTCTTTTTCAGATAAGCCAGACGTTGCTCATAAGACTTGCCGTCATCGCGCATGGTGTCGTTGATCTCGCCCATTTCCAGCCAGCGGTGCTTTGCACCACTCGCCGGCCGCCCCTTCTTTCCGCCAAATATATCCGCAGCGATTTTCTGAACTTGAGCGCTGGCCGTGCCCTTAGCCAATACATCGAGCACAAGACGCCTTGCTTCCGGACGGCGTTTTTCAATGATCATGCGGCGTAGTCTGATCGCCAGTAGGTCGAACGATTTAGGCAGCGGCGACATGGTTGACCCCTCCCGCCAGATATAGAGCCCAGGCCTCCATTAACTCGCGACGCTTCTCCAGTGCGTCCGATCGGGCATATGCCCTTGCCACCGCATCGCCCACCGCATGCGACAGCGCCATTTCGGCCAGATCGCCGTCGAAGCTGGTGCCCTCAGTCACCCAATCCCGGAACGAGGACCGGGCCGTGCCGTGGACGGTGAAGCCCTTCCCGCCTTGCTCGGCGAAGGTTTTGGCCATGGTGTTGTTCGAGATCGGCCGCTTGGCGCGGATGCCGGGGAAGACGTAATCGCTGAAGCGCTTCGATTTCATGTCCTTGAGGATCGCAACGGCCCGCGTGGATAATGGCACGCGATGCTCCCGACCGGACTTCATCCTAGTTGCGGGGATGATCCACAGCGCCGCATCTAGATCAATCTCAGGCCAGACAGCGCCCATTGCCTCGCCGGGCCGGGCGGCGTTGAGGATGGTGAATTCCAATGCCGCCGCGCCGATAGTCCCGACGCTACGGACCTTCGCCATGAAAGCAGGCAGGTCGCGCCACGGCATTGCCGGATGATGGCGGGTCCGGTTCAGACTGTCCGGCTTGTGCAGGACGTGTTCAAGGTTGCCGCGCCAGGTCGCCGGGTTCTCGCCGATGCGCAGCCCCTCCACCTTGGCGGCGTCGAGAACCCGCTCGATCGCCTCACGGAGTTTCTCAGCGCTTTCCTGCTTCGCGCCCCAGAGCGGGCGGACGACCGATAGAACCTCCGTCACGCCGATATCGGCAATCGGCTTGTTGCGGATCAGCGCCGCATGGTTGGTAATGCTATTTCGCCAGCGCGCCTCGGTCTTCGCGCCGCGCCACCGGCCCGCCTTCACGGCGGCATCAATATACGAGTCCGCGTATTCGCCGAAGGTCTTCACGCCGTCCGCCACCGTGGCCGCCTCGATGGCAGCCACGCTCCTGTGCTCTATGGGGTCGATGCCTCGCCGGAGCAGATCACGCGCCCGCTCTGCTGCCTGACGGGCTTCGGCAAGCCCGACCGTATGCAGCGGGCCGATGCCCATCTCGCGTCGTTTACCGCCGAAGGTGTACGAGAAAATCCAATATCGCCCCTTGCCCTTGGTGACTAGCCAAAGCCCGCCGCCGTCGCGCAGCTTGGCAGATTTGCTGGCTGAAATCGCCTTAACGGTCAGCGCGTTTAAGGTGTGACTCCCCATTTCCGGCTTCCCCACTCTCTCCCCGCTTTGGGGTGTTTGCTAGTGGTAACCACCATGGTCGATATGGTCAAGGAAGCTCTTGAAATATAACGAAATCAGTATCTTGGGTTGCCAGCATGAAACACTAAGGACAAGGAAAATAATCCGGCCCGGGGAGCCATTTTTCCGATAGTTTCCTGAAATCGTTGGTAAATACGGGCGTGCTCCGCATCGCCTTGATGCGTCCGCGCGCCTACGCGCGTCAGACCGGATCGGCGGATGGGGCCTCGAATCGATTCTCCTTCCCGCGCGCTGTTGTGGAGGATCCACCGCAGCCATGCGGTCGGCGGCAGCCGATGTCGGCGAACGGCCCATGCGGGTGCCGCAGCCGCGGCCGGCGCGCCGCGAGACTTAACCATTGATTAAAATTGAGGGTTACCCATCGGTTAATGACGTAGGAGAAACGTCCTCGATGAGGTAGTCTGGGCTGTCTGCAACTTGAGGTCGGTCCAGTGGAAACTACCGTCGCGACATCCGCGAAACTTGGCGATAGCTGCGTACGCGAGATCCCGCGCCTGCTCACCAAGGAAGAAATCCGCGATCTGTCGAAGATCGACAGCCGCAAGTTCACGCTCGCGATCCTGATCGAAGTCGCGACCATCGCCGCCGCGATCGCCATCAGCGAGACGTGGTGGAATCCGGTGATCTATCTGCTGGCGGTCATCGTGATCGGCTCGCGCATCAACGGACTGGGGGGGCTGATGCATGACGCCGCGCATTATCGCGGCTACACCAATCGCACATTGAACGACATTGTCGGCGAACTGATCGCGCTGCCGACCACGGCTTCGATGGCCGGCTATCGCAACAGCCATTTCGCCCATCATCGCGAATTGAACAGCGAACGCGATCCCGACTGGACGCGCAATCTCGGGCTCGAGGAGTTCGAGTTTCCCAAGCCGCGCCAGACCATGACGAAATACATCCTGCAATACCTGACGGGCCTGAAGATCTATTCCGCGGTGACCGGCTTTCACAAGAACAAGGAAACCCGCGACATTCCGGCGATCGTGGCGCGGCTACGCCTCGTCTTCTTCGTGGCGTTGCTGGCTGCCGCCATCGCATTCGGATTCTGGAAGCAACTGCTGCTGTACTGGATCGTGCCGGTGATGACGGTATTCGTGGCAATCCGCTACATCCGCAACGTCGCCGAGCATTACGCCGTCGAGCACGAGAACGTGCTCAACGAAAGCCGCACGGTGCTGGCGCCCTGGTGGGAGCTCTACCTGATCGCGCCCTGGGGCCTGAACTATCATCTCGAGCACCACCTGTTTCCGGGTGTGCCCTGCTTCCGGCTGGCCGAACTGCATCGTCTGCTGATGACGCGCGAGCCGTTCCCGCAATACGCGCACGTCACCCACGGCTATTTCAGCGGCCTGCTCCGCGATTGCGCCGCGCTGCCCGATCCGCTGCGCACGCTGCTGGGCAAGGAGGCGGTGGCGGCGAAATAGCGCCGCCGCCGCTTATCGCAGCGAGATCGCCAGTCCGCTGAAATCGGCGTTGAGCATCAGGCCGGTCTGACGCCCGCTGAGCTGCAGCACCGCGCCCTTCTCGTTGGTCAGCACGATGGCCCGCGCGCCGACGCCGATCGCCGCCCCTGCCCCGCCCGCGCCATAGACGCCGGCGACATCCGAAGCACGGCGGATATTGGTCACGCGGCCGGACAGGTAAGTCTGCGAGGCGCCGAACACGAGGCCCGCATCCAGCCCGCCGATCGACAGCGGATATTGCCGGCCGCGAAAGGTCAGCGTGCCGCTGCCGCCCGAGGCTCCGATGAACCAGCCGCCCTTCAGAACCGAAATGCGGATGGTCCCGCTATCGGCCCAGGCTGCCGTCGACAGGCTGGCTCCGAGCAGGGCCATAACACCGATCAGGGCCGTCCGCAGTCCAAGTGCACGCATGGTCTCTTCCTTTGCTCATTGGCCTCGGCGCAGCCTGACAGAGTCCCGCGCAAAGCAAAAGATGCCGGGCGCCATGATGCGGCGAGCGCTGGGCCGGCCCTAGGGGGCGGTGGCGGTCACCAACCAGATCGCCGCGCCGAGCCTGACGCTGTCGCCCTCGCAATAGCTCGCAAGGTCGTGCCGGACCGCGGCGACAGCCGCCGCATGCGCCTCCGGCGTCACGTCCTCAAGCGCGCGATGGGCCGGGCCGATCTCGACCGCGCTTGCGACGGCCGCCTCGAGCCCGCCGCCGGCGGCAATATCCAGCGACAGATCGTGCGGCGTCAGACGGACGTCAGAGAAGCCTGCCTCCCGCAGGATGCGCTCCACGCGCTCCTGCGCGGCAAAGGCAAACGGTCCGGGCTCTTCCGGACCGACCGGCGGCAGTTTGGGCACGTGCCGATACACCGCCTGCAGCGGCACCATCAGCCAGGGATTGTATTTCGGGGCCCGCCAGCAGATGAACGTCACGCGTCCGCCCTGGCGCAGCCCGGCGCGCAGGTTCGCAAAGGAGCGCACCGGATCGGCGAAGAACATCACACCGAAGCGCGACACCAGACGATCGGCCGCGTGCGGCGCGAATGGATAGTTGGTGGCGTCCGCCTGGACAAACTCCACCGGCGCTCCGAGCGGCGTGAGCTGCCGCGCCCGCGCCAGCATCTGCTCCGAGACGTCGACACCGAGAACGTGCCCCGTCGGCCCCACCTGCTCGGCGAAGGCCAATGTGGTGCCGCCGCAGCCGCAGCCGACATCGACGATCCGCTCGCCCGGCTGCGCGCCGGCACCCTCGATCAGCAGCGCCGTGATCGGCGTGAAAAAGATTTCCTGCACCGCCTGCTGGCTGGCCCAGCGATCGCCGGCCTGTCCATTCCAGTACGCCACCTGATCGGCATTCGCCGCGTCGCCCTGCCAGCTCGTCATGCTTCATCGTCCTTGGTCAGCCCGCGTCGGCGGACGAAAGTCCCCGTTGGTTACAATTTTAGCAGTTTCCGCAATCGGGAAACAAAGCCTCTTTGCGATGGTGTCCGCAACAGTGAGGACACCATGAGCGAAGCCGAATTCGAAGAACTGCTGGACAGCGTCCGGGCATCGATGAATCTCAGCGCGCAGGACGGCTGTGCGGCGCCGGCCGCGCCGATGGCTTGTGCCTCGGTCGGCCTCGTCCGCGCCCTGTTCCCGCGGCCGGCCAATGACAACGACATCGCCTGGCCGCTGCTGCCGTTCCCGGACGGATGGTACGCCTCCTGCTGAGGCAGGAATTCTCATCCAAACTATCAGAAATGCCGCTGAAGGCGCTGATTTTCCTGAAAGTGCACGGCGAGGCCCGCTCCCGCATCCGCCAACACGTAGCGCATACCAAGTCCCTCCGGCGCGCGGTGGATGGTGGAGAATCAGGAGAGATCGGGAAAGCCTGATGGCGGTGATGGAGGCCACGACCAGAATTGAACTGGTGTAAACGGTTTTGCAGACCGCTGCGTAACCACTCCGCCACGTGGCCCCATGCGCGCCTCTCTTATACGGCTGCCGCGCGATAGGCAACCAATCCGGTTCAGCGCGGCTTCGTCTTGCGGCGATAATCCCGCTTCGGCTTCGGTCGATCGGCAAGCTCCGGCATGGTTTTCTGGACCTCGCGATATCGCGCCAGCATCCGCTCGAAACTGGCGTTGAGCGCAGCCTCGATGTCGGGCCGATTCTCCAGATGAGCGATCAGCATGCCCGCCGCCTCGATGGTCGAGAGACCGTCGCGACGCGGCTCCCGCCGCAGCCTGCCGTAACGCGACGGCCGCGGCGGATTGAGGATGACGCGCCGGCACTTCAGCATCCAGGCGTTGCGCCACCACAGCGCCTTGGCCTGGCTCCAGGTGCCGTCGAGCAGGATGATGCCCTCGATGTCCCGCAGGATGCCGCGCTGATCGTCGGCCATCTCTCCCTTGCGATCCAGCGCCACCACCGTTCGGTCGGTTGCGAAATCCGCGGGCTTGGCAGAGCCGAGATAGAGCACCGCCCAGCGCGAGGGATCGACCTGCTGCCCGAGCAGCTTGTTCAGGCTCGGCCACGAGAGCCCGACCATCACCGCCGCATCCTCGAAATGGAGCGCGGTGAGTCGAGCGGTGCCGAGCGCCCTGTCCTGTTCCTGCGGATGCTGCAGGATCAGCACCGAAAGACGGTTCTCGAGCGGCGTGACGCTGTCGCAGATGCACAGCGGCTGCGGCTTGCCACAGCGCTCGCATTCAGGAACAGGCTCGATCGTTGGCACGGCGGCAGGGTTTTCGGACATGCGGCCCGCTATACGCTGCGCCGCGCGCGGCAGCAACCGATGTCGGTCCTACTCGGCGGGCGCTGCGGCCGGAACCGGCTCGCGCCTGCGGCGCAGGCGGTCCATCAGCAGATAGATCACCGGCGTGGTGTAGAGCGTCAGGATCTGCGACACGAACAAACCGCCAATGATGGTGATGCCCAGAGGCCGCCGCAGTTCCGTTCCCGGCCCGGTCGCCAGCACCAGCGGAATGCCCGCGAACAGCGCGGCCATGGTCGTCATCAGGATCGGCCGGAAGCGCGCGATGCAGGCCTCGAAGATGGCGTCGCGCGACGACAGCCCGCGATGGCGCTCCGCCTCCAGCGCGAAATCCACCATCATGATTCCGTTCTTCTTGACGATGCCGATCAACAGAATGATGCCGATGAAGGCGATGATGGTCAGCGGCGAGTTGGTCAGTTGCAGCGCCAGCAGCGCGCCGAGCCCGCCGGCCGGCAAGGTCGAGATGATGGTGAGCGGGTGGATCAGGCTCTCGTACAGCACGCCCAGAACGATATACATCGCGATCAGCGCGCCGAGGATCAACAAGGGCTGCCGGCTGGCGGTCTTCTGAAGATCGCCGGCATTGCCCTCGAAGCTGGCGCGGATGCCTTCCGGCATATGCATCTCGGCCACCGCTTGCTGGATATTGGCGATGGCGGTCTCCAGTTCGACACCGGGCAACAGGCCGAACGACACCGTGGTCGAGGGGAACGAGCCGGTGTGATTGACCGTGAGCGGCGCGATTCCGCGTGAATAGCTGACCACAGCGGACAGCGGCACCTGCGTGTCGTTGGCGCCGGCGACATAGATGTGCGTCAGGTCGGCCGGATCGGCCTGATAGTGCGGCGCCGTTTCCAGCACCACCTTGTATTGATTGCGCTGCGTGTAGATGGTGGAGATCTGGCGCTGCGACAGCGCGTTGTTGAGCGCGTTGTCGATATCCTGGACCTGCACGCCGAGGCTCGCCGCCGCCTTGCGGTCGATCTTCAGATTGAGCTGCAGGCCGCCGGGATCACGATCGGCGGACACGTCGGTGATGCCGTCGACCGTTTCCATGCGCTTGGCCACCAGCGGCGCCCAGGTCTGCAGCAGGTCGAGGTCGGGGCTGGTCAGCGTATACTGGTAGTTGGAATCGCTCTGCCGTCCGCCGGTGCGGATATCCTGCGCCGGGAACATGAACAGCCGGATGCCGGGAATCGCGACTAGCTTCGGGCGCATGCGGTCGATCACGTTCTGCGTCGTGACGCCGGGCCGCTCCTCCGGCGGCTTGAGGCTGATGAACATACGGCCACGGTTCTGCCCGCCGAAGCCGCTGGTGCCGCCGACGGTGGAGCCGAGCGCGGCCACCGCATCATCCGCCATCACGATGCTGGCGATCTGTTCCTGAAGGTCGCGCATGGCCTGAAACGACACGTCGGCCGAAGCGCGGGTCGAGCCGATGATGAAGCCGCTGTCATCGCTCGGGAAGTAGCCCTTCGGCGTCTTCACATAGAGCGTCATGGTCAAGGCGATGGTCGCGAAAAAAACGATCATCGTCAGAATCGGGAAGCCGAGCACCGCGCGGAGGGTGCGCTCATAGAAACGCACGATCCGCGCCAGCGAGCGCTCGACCAGCCGGTCGAACCAGGTTTCCCGATGCAGCGACGACGGCTTGATGTAGTGGGCACAGATCATCGGCGTGATGGTCAGCGACACCAGCGTCGAGACCGCGATGGCGAAGGTCAGCGTCAGCGAGAACTCGCGCAGCAGGCGACCGACGATGCCGTCCATGAAGATCAGCGGCGTGAAGGCCGCGACCAGCGACAGGCTGATGGAGAGCACCGTGAAGCCGATCTGCTTCGCGCCATCCAGCGCCGCCTGATACGGCGGTAGCCCGCGCTCGAGATTGCGGTACATGTTCTCGATCATGACGATGGCGTCGTCGACGACGAAGCCGATGGAGATCGCCAGCGCCATCAAGGACAGGTTGTCGATGGAGAAGCCGGCGAGCCACATGCCGGCGCAGGTGCCCGCCAGCGCCAAAGGCACGGAGATGCCCGCCGCGATGGTCGGCGTGATCCGCCGCAGAAACACGAACACCACCACCATCACCAGCAGCGCGGTTGCGCCCAGCGTCCACTGCATGTCTTCGACGCTGGCGCGAATGGTGCCGGTGCGGTCGGTCAGGATGGAAATCTCGATCGCGGCCGGAATCCATTGCCGCAATTCCGGGATCAGCGCCTTCACCCGGTCGACGGTCTCGATGACGTTGGCGTCGCCCTGCTTGGTGATCAGAAGCAATACCGCCGGCTGCTTGTTGAACCAGGCGATCGAGCGGCTGTTGCGTGTCGCGTCCTTCACTTCGGCGACGTCCGACAGCCGCAGGAAATTGCCATTGGCGCTTTTGATGACGATATCGCGATACTGGGCGGCCGTCCGCATCTGCAGATTGATCGACAGCGTTTCGGCTTGCCGTCCGCCCTCGAAAATGCCGACCGGGCCGAGCGGATTGGCGGCGACAATGGCGGCGCGCACATCATCCGTCGAGACGCCGGCATTGGACAGCGCGACGGGATTGAGCGCGATTCGCACCGCCGGCTGGTCGGCGCCGCTGACATTGACTTCGCCGACCCCGGGCACCTGCGAAATGCGCTGCGCGATCACCGTATCAGCGACGTCATAGATGGCGCTGGACGAAATCGTTTTCGAGGTGAGCGCCAGGATGAATACCGGGGCTGCCGCGGAGTTCGCCTTGCGGAATGTCGGCAGGGTCGGCAGATCGGTCGGCAGATCGGCCAGCGAGGCATTGATCGCCGCCTGGACGTCGCGCGCCGCGCGGTCGAGATCGCGGCCGATGGCGAACTGCAACTGAATGCTGGTCGAGCCGAGCGAACTCGACGAGGTGATCTGGTCGATGCCGGCGATCTCCCCGACCCGCCGCTCCAGCGGCGCGGCGACCGTTGCCGCCATCACCGACGGGTCGGCGCCGGGGCGTGTCGCCGAGACCCGGATCATCGGGAAATCGACATTGGGGACCGAGGCCACCGGCAGGAACTGGTAGGCAACCGCGCCCAGCAGAAACAGCCCGATCGCCAGCAAGGTGGTGCCGACCGGCCGCCTGATGAAGGGCTCGGACAGCGAGGCCATGTTACTGCATCCCCTCGGTCGCGCCGGCGACCGGCGGATGCTCCGGCTCGACCGGCGGCACCGTCTTCTCGATCTTGCGATTGAGCCGGTCCAGCGCGAGATAGATCACCGGCGTCGTATAGAGCGTCAGCAACTGGCTCAGCAGCAGGCCGCCGATGATGGAGACGCCGAGCGGAAACCGCAGCTCCGCGCCGGTCCCGCTTTCCAGCGCCAGCGGCAGGGCGCCGAACAGCGCCGCCAGCGTCGTCATCATGATTGGCCGGAAACGCAGCAGACACGCCTGCACAATGGCGTCATAGGACGTCATGCCCTGATGCCGCTCCGCCTCCAACGCGAAGTCGATCATCATGATGGCGTTCTTCTTGACGATGCCCATCAGCAGAATGATGCCGATCAGCCCGATCACCGAGAGGTCTTCGCCGCATAGCATCAGCGCCAGGATCGCGCCGACGCCGGCCGAGGGCAGCGTCGAGAGGATGGTGATCGGGTGGATGTAGCTCTCGTAGAGCACGCCCAGCACGATGTAGATGGTGATGATCGCCGCGAGGATCAGCCACGGCTGGCCCGCCAGCGAGCGGGCAAATTCCGCGGCGTCGCCGGAGAACAGGCCGACGATGTTGTTCGGCATGCCGATCTGCCGCTCGATCGCCTTCACCGCATTGACGGCGTCGCCCAGCGACTCGCCCGGCCCCAGATTGAAACTGAGCGTCACCGCGGGAAACTGGGCCTGGTGCGTGATCACCAGCGGCGCCGTCGTGCGTTTCAGCGTCGCGATCGCGGAGAGCGGCACCTGTGCGCCGGCGGCGCCCGGCACGTAGAGCTTCGATAGCACCGTGGGGTCGCGCTGGTCCTCCGGCAGGGCCTCCAGCACCACGCGATACTGATTGGCCTGTCCGTAGATGGTCGAAATCTGGCGTTGCGCGAAGGCGTCGTTCAGCGTGTCGGTAACGGCCTGCAACGAGACGCCGAGCTGGCCGGCGCGGGTACGATCGATATCCAGCGCGGCGCGAAGGCCACCCTCCTGCGCTTCCGACGACACGTCGCGGAACAGCGGGTTGCGGCGCATCTCCGTGACGAGCTTGTCGGCCCACGCCGTCACCTCGGCGGAGTCGGTGGCAGTCAGCGTGTACTGATACTGCGAGCGGCTGGCCTGCGTGCTGATCTGGATATCCTGCACCGGCTGGAAATACACGGTCATGCCCGGCGTCGTCGCCACGCGCGCCTTGAGGCGCTCGACGATTGCGGCGACGCCGTCGTTGCGTTCGCCGCGCGGCTTCAGCGTCATCACCAGCCGGCCGACATTGGTGGTGGGATTGACCGAGCCCGCGCCAATCACCGAGACGACGCCGATGACGTCCGGATCGGCCTGAAGGGCCGCCGCGATCTCGCCCTGCCGCTTCTGCATTTCGATGAAGGAAACGTCGGGCCCCGCCTGGGTCACCGCGGTAATCGACGAGGTGTCCTGCAGTGGCAGGAAGCCTTTCGGGGCGATGACATAAAGTCCCAGCGTTGCGGCGATCGTCGCGAAGGTGACGAGCAGCGTCGCCCGTTGATGCCGCAGCACCCACAGCAGCGAATGCTGATAGGCCTCGACCATGCGATCGATGCCGCGGCTGATCAGCGCTAGCCCGGGAATGCTGCGCTCCTCGTTGCCGTGCTTGAGCAGCCGCGAGCACATCATCGGCGTCAGGGTCAGCGACACGACCGCCGACGTCACCACGGCGATGGTCAGGGTCAGCGCGAACTCGCGGAACATGCGTCCGACCAGCCCCGACATGAACAGCAGCGGGATGAACACCGCGATCAGCGACACCGTCAGCGAGATCACGGTAAAGCCGATCTCGCGCGCGCCGCTCAAGGCCGCCTCCATCGGACTTTCGCCGTTCTCCATGTGGCGGACGATGTTCTCGATCATGACGATGGCGTCATCGACCACGAACCCGGTGCCGATGGTCAGCGCCATCAGCGAGAGGTTGTCGAGACTGAAGCCGGCGAAGTACATGATGCCGAAACTGGTGATCAGCGAGAGCGGCAGCGCCACCCCGGCGATGAAGGTCGCCCGCATCGAACGCAGGAACAGCAGCACGACCAGCGTCACCAGCACCACGCTGAGCACCAGCGTGAACTGCACGTCGCGCACCGAGGCGCGGATCGTCACCGTGCGGTCGCTGACCACGGTGAGCTTGACCCCGGCCGGGATCGCCTGCTCCAGCTTCGGGATTTGCTCCTGAATCTGGCGGACCACCTCGATGACATTGGCGCCCGGCTGGCGCTGGATGTCGATGATGACGGCGGGCGTGCCTTGATACCAGCCGCCGGTGCGGTCGTTCTCGAGCCCGTCGACGATCCGCGCGACGTCGCCGATGGTCACTGGCGAGCCGTTGCGATAGGCGATGATGATCGGCCGGTAGGCGTCGGCGGCGGTGATCTGATCGTTGGCGGCGATGGTGTAGGCCTGCTGCGCCCCGTCGAGCGACCCCTTCGGTCCCGACACGTTGGCATTGGCGATCGCCGCGCGCAGATCCTCCAGAGCGATGCCATAGGCGGCCAGGCGCGACAGATCGGCCTGCACGCGCACTGCAGGCTTCAGGCGGCCCAGCACCGCGACACGGCCGACGCCGGAGATCTGACTGAGCCGCTGCGTCAAGAGTGTATCGGCGAGATCGCTCATCGCCCGCAGCGAGACCGTCGGCGAGGTCAGCGCCAGCGTCATCACCGGCGCATCGGCCGGATTGACCTTGGCGTAGGTCGGCGGGTACGGCAGGTTCTTCGGCAGCACCCCGGCCGCGGCATTGATGGCCGCCTGCACGTCCTGGGTTGCGCCGTCGATATCGCGGTTGAGGTCGAACTGCAGCGAGATCTGGCTGACGCCGAACGAACTGTTCGATGTCATCGTCGTCAGCGACGGGATCTGCCCGAGCTGCCGCTCCAGCGGCGCCGTCAGCAACGATGCCACCACTTCGGGACTGGCGCCGGGCAGTTGCGTCGTCACCTGCACTGTCGGGAAATCGACCTGCGGCAGCGCGGAGACCGGCATCGCCCAGTAGCCGAGCGCACCGCCGATCAGGAGCGCGATGCCGAGCAGCGACGTTGCGATCGGACGGCGAATGAATGGTTCGGACACGCTCATCGCTGCGTACTCAATGCTGCACGGTCAGTTGTGCGGCGCAGCCTTATGGCTGCGCCTTGCCCCCCTGGGGCTGGCCCGCTGACCCTGTGCCATTCCCCTGCCTCTGATCGCCGGTCTGGCCGGCGTTGCCGTCTCCGCGCTTGCGGCCGCCGTTCTCGCCTTTGGCCCGCTCGCTCTTGCCGCCCGCGCCCTTTTCGCCACGACGTTCGCGTTTGCGCGGCGCGAGATCCGGCGTGATGGCCTGATCGTTACTGCCTACAGCGACCCTGGCGCCATCCGACAGATTGGCAAAGCCGGTCGTCACCACCCGCTCGGAGGGATCGAGGCCCTTGGCGATCACCGCGTCCTTTTCGTCCTGCTGGGTCACGGTGATGGCGCGGGCATGGGCGATGTTGTTGCTGTCGATCACGTAGCTGAAGGCGCCGGCCGGTCCGCGCTGCACCGCGGAGGTGGGAATGACCAGCGCCTGGTTCAGCATTTCCACCTTAAGGCGGACGCTGACGAACTGCCCCGGCCAGAGCTGATGGTTGGGATTGGGAAATTCGGCCTTCAGCTTCACCGTGCCGGTGGTCGGATCGACCTGGTTGTCGACGCCCTTGAGGACACCGGTATCGACCACGGTGCGACCGTCATTGCCGAACACCTCGACCGTGAGCGGCCCCTTGGCGAGCGCGGTATTGACCCGCACGATCTGCTGCTGCGGCAGGCTGAACTGCACCGCGATCGGCTGCAGCTGCGTAATGACCACAAGGCCCGTGGCGTCGGAGGCGTGAATGATGTTGCCCTGGTCGATCTGGCGCAGACCGGCGCGGCCTGACAGCGGCGCAACGATCTTGGTATAGCCAAGCGTGGCCTGGGCGTTATCGATTGCAGCCTGATCGGAGCGGACCAGCGCCTCCAGCTGCGCGACAGTGGCCTTCTGGGTATCGGCCTGCTGCTTCGAGCCGGCGTTCGATGCGGCCAGCTGCTGATAACGCGCCAGATCGATCCGCGCATTGGCGAGTTGCGCCTCGTCCTGCGCTTTCTTGGCGACCGCCTGATCGTACTGCGCCTGATAGATCGCGGGATCGATCTCGGCCAAGACGTCGCCTTTCTTGACGTCCTGGCCTTCGACGAAATTGACGCTGAGCAGCTTGCCGTCGACCTGCGCGCGCACCGTGACCGTGTTGAGCGCGCGCACGGTGCCGACGCCCTCGAGATAGACCGGAACGTCCTCGATGCGGGGTGTGGCCGCCAGCACCGGGACCGTGGCGCTCGCCGGCATCTGGAAACGGCCGGTGCGTGCGGGCTGCTTGGACTGGAACGCAGTCCAGCCGACATAGCCGAGCCCTGCCAGGATCAGCAGTGTGATGAGCAGCGGCAGCATCCGCCGCCGCTTGGCCCGCGGCGCGCGCGTCGTATCAGCATCCGCCGGTTTTCCCGTCTCTTCGGGCTTAAAGAGCATTGGTCGGCCCTGTTGTTGTGGGTCCCCAGCCGCCACCGAGCGCCTGGTACAGGCTGACGATTGCCAGCAGGCGGGCGAGCTGAGCCTGCGACAGCGAATCCTCAGCCTGAAATAGCGTCAATTGCGTGTTCAGCACGGTGACGATGTCCGCGGTGCCGGCGCGAAGCTGCTGCTCGGCCAGTTGAAACGCGCGGCGCGAGGCGGCGACGACGATCCGCTGCAGCCGCAGCTTCTCGGTGGTCTGCTTGACCGCCACCAGCGCGTTGTCGACATCGGCAAAGGCGGAGACCACCGTCTTGCGATAGGTCTGCAGCAGTTCCTCCTGCTGCGCCTTGGTCAGATCGAAATTGCCCTGGATGCGGCCGCCATCGAAGATCGGCTGCGTCAGGCCGGCCGCGAGGCTGAAGAACGCGGCCTGCGGCGTGAACAGCGAAGCCAGCGCCGCGCTCTGATAGCCGCCCTGCCCGGTGAGCTGGATGCTTGGGAAAAACATCGCTCGCGCGCTGCCGACATTGGCGGTGGCCGCCGCCAGCGTCGCCTCCTGCCGGCGGATGTCGGGCCGCTGGATCAAGAGTTCGGACGGCAGGCCCGGCGTCACTCTCGGCGCGGAGATATTGTTGAGCGATCCGCCGGCCACCTTCAGCACCTCGGGCGGACGCCCGACGAGAGTTGCCAGGGCGTAGCTGTTCTGCGCCAGCGTCTGCCGCAGCGGCGGCACTGCCGCGCGCTGATTGGCCAGAACGCTCTCCTGCTGGGCGACATCGAGATCGGTCCCGGTGCCGGCGCTCAGCCGCTGCTTGATGGCTTCGAGGATGCGCTGTGCGCTGGCGATATTGCGATTGGCGGTGCGGATCCGGTCCTGCGCCGTCAGCACCTGGAAATAGGCGTTGGCGACCGCGGCCATCGTCGTCAGCGCGACCACATCGCGGTCGAACCGCGTGGCGGTGGCGGTCTCGCTGGCGGCAAGCGCGGCATCGCGGTTCTTGCCCCAGAAATCGATCTCGTAGCTGGCGCTGAGCGAGGACGAGAAGTTGGTGATCTCGCGGCCGCTATTGGTCAAACCGCTCGAACTCGAGCCGGAGGTTTTCGAGCGGCTGGCCTGGTCGCCGGCATTGAGGGTCGGCAGCAAGGCCGCGCCGGTGATCCGCGCCTGCGCATCGGCCTGCTTGATGCGCGCGACCGCCGCCGCGATATCGAGATTGACGGTCTGCGCCTCCTCCATCAGCGAGGTCAGTTCGCGGGACTTGAAGCCGCGCCACCAGTCGATCTGCGGCCGCGCCGTATTCGCCGCCTTTCCGGCGTCCTTGTATGCGGTCGGCACCTGTAGCGCTGGATCGGGAATGTCGGTCGTCAGAATGCAGCCGGACAGGCCGGCCGCAAGGCCGGCCGCCAGCACCATCCGCGCCGCCCGGCGCCTGACCAGACGCGGCCGCCACCCGCCGGCGTTCTGCTGAAAAGGACTGCTCACACCCGCTCCCGGCTTGTCTGCCGATCGGACGGACGCCATGCTCCGACACCTGCCTGAGGGCGCCGGCGATCGATCGGCGGGAACGTTGGCACTGGAGAATCCCTGCTGTCTGACTCGGCCATTTTAGCGGTCCGGAGCCGACGCGGACAGGTCTTCGGTCCGTTTCCAACGCATATTGCTGAGAATTAACCCGCAGCGCGTGAGCAGACCCTGCAAGCGGCTTATGCCCGATTTTGCTGGCGAAGTGCGGAACCGGCACGCAGCCATGCCGCCGGGCTTACGAAGATTTCATGTTGGACGGCCCTGCCGCGGCCGATCGGGATGGCGGCTTGGGCGCCTTGCGATTCTCCGTGCCCGATCGTTGCTCGCGGCGAATCCGCCGAACGATATCTTCTTCCAACCGCCCTCTGGGGAGAAAATTCGAGGCGATCGGCGGCGAAATGCGGAAGATGCTTTGCCCCGCTTTGCTTGTGCCCTCCTGCCGCGTGGATTACCCTCCCCGTACCATCCGCAACTCGCTGTCAGAGCCGACATTCCATGAAGATCAATAGTGACGTGGTCGACGCCATCGGCCACACGCCGCTCATCAAGCTCAATCACGCCTCGGAGGCGACCGGCTGCACGATTCTCGGCAAGGCCGAATTCATGAATCCGGGGCAATCGGTGAAGGATCGTGCGGGAAAGCAGATGATCCTCGAGGCCGAGAAGCGCGGCGAGCTCAAGCCGGGCGGCCTCGTGGTTGAAAGCACCGCCGGCAACACCGGAATTGGCCTTGCCCTGGTTGCGGCGGCGCGCGGTTACCGCACCATCATCGTGATTCCGGAGACCCAGAGCCAGGAGAAAAAAGATGCGCTGCGGTTGTTCGGTGCCGAACTGGTCGAGGTGCCGGCGCTCCCCTACAGCGACCCGAACAATTATCAGCACGTCGGCCGCCGCCTTGCGGATCAACTGCGCCAAACCGAAAAAAACGGCGTGATCTTCGCCGACCAGTGGAACAATCTGGATAATCGCAAGGCTCACTACGTTTCGACCGGCCCCGAGATCTGGGAGCAGACGAACGGCAAGATCGACGGATTCATCTGCTCGATCGGCACCGGCGGCACGCTGGCGGGCACGTCGACTTTCCTGCGCGAGAAGAAGAAGGACATCGTGATCGGCGTCGCCGATCCGCGCGGGGCCGCAATGTATAATTATTTCGACCACGGCGAGGTGAAAGCGACCGAGGGCGGCTCCGTGACCGAAGGCATCGGCCTTGGCCGGGTCACGCCCATCATTCAAGACATCAAAGTCGACAAGGCCTATCTCATCCCTGACGAGGAAGCGGTGCCGATCGTCTTCGATCTGCTCGAGCACGAAGGCTTGTGCCTCGGCGGCTCCTCCGGCGTCAATATTGCGGGCGCCATCCGTCTCGCGAAGGATCTCGGCCCCGGCCACACCATCGTGACCATTCTGTGCGACTACGGCACGCGCTATCACTCGAAGCTGTTCAATCCGCAGTTTCTCCGCGCGAAGAATCTGCCGGTGCCAAAGTGGCTGGAAAGCAAGACCGATATTCCCGTGCCGTTCGAGGTGTGAGGACACCTTGAGGTGGAGCGCCGGATCTGGTCCGGCGCTCCATCTTGCTCAGAGACGGTGCGCGGAACAGGTCCACGCAAGACGCCTTGGCCAGGAATACGTCAGCGCAAAATCTGGCTGAGGAACAGCTTGGTCCTCGCGTGCTGCGGGTGAGCGAAGAATTCGGCCGGCGCATTCGCTTCGATGATCTGCCCTGCATCCATGAAAACGACGCGATTGGCGACCTCGCGGGCAAATCCCATCTCGTGCGTCACCACCAGCATCGTCATGCCCTCGTTCGCGAGATCGACCATGGTATCGAGCACCTCCTTGACCATTTCCGGGTCGAGCGCCGAAGTCGGCTCGTCGAACAGCATCACCTTCGGATTCATGGTGAGCGCGCGCGCGATCGCGACGCGTTGCTGCTGACCGCCGGACAATTGGCCCGGATAATTCTTCGCCTTGTCGGGAATGCGAACGCGTTCGAGATATTTCATCGCGGTCGCCTCGGCTTCCTTCTGGGGAATATGCCGCACCCATATCGGCGCCAGCGTGCAGTTCTCCAAAACCGTCAGGTGCGGAAACAGATTGAAGCTCTGAAACACCATGCCGACTTCGCGGCGCACCTCGTGCACGCGGTGCAGGTTCGGGCCGAGCTCGATGCCGTCGACGACGATCTTGCCTTCCTGAAATTCCTCCAGCGCATTGACGCAGCGGATCAGCGTCGACTTGCCGGAGCCGGACGGACCGCAGATGACGATCCGCTCGCCACGATCGACGTCGAGATCGATATCGCGCAGAACATGGAAGTCGCCGAACCACTTGTTGAGGCCTGCGATGGTGACGATGGAGTTGCCTGCCATGAAAACCTCTCTCAACGCCGCCGATGAACGTTGAGACGACGCTCAACGAACAGCGAGTAGCGCGACATCGCAAAGCATACCACGAAGTAGATGATGCCGGTGAAGGCGAAGCCGGTGAACAATGTCGTCGGCGTCGACCATACCGGATCGGCAAACGCGGCGCGCAAAATCCCCAAGAGATCGAACAGCGCCACGATCGAGACCAGCGAGGTATCCTTGAAGAGTGCGATGAAGCTGTTCACCAGTCCGGGAATGACGTGCCGCAGTGCCTGCGGCAGCATGATCAGGCGCGTCGTCTTCCAATAGGAAAGCCCGAGCGCGTTCGCTGCTTCCTCCTGTCCGCGCGCAATCGCCTGCAGGCCGCCGCGGATGACTTCGGCATTGTAGGCGCCCGCGAACAAGGCAATGCCGATCAAGACGCGCACCAGTCCGTCGACGGTGAAATTGCCGGGCAGGAACAGCGGCAGCATATAGGTGGCGAAGAACAGCACGGTGATCAGCGGCACGCCGCGCCAGAATTCGATGAAGCTGACCGAGAACAAGCGGATCAGCGGAATTGTCGAGCGCCGCCCGAGCGCCAGCGCGATGCCGACCGGCATTGACGCTACGATGCCGGTGACGGCCACCACCAGTGTCACCAGCAATCCACCCCACAGACGCGTATCGACGACCGGCAGGCCACCGCGATCGAGGCCCATCACCGCGATGATGACGGCGATGCCGGCGAAGCTCAGAACGCTTATTGCAAGCGCGCGCCAGCCGCCGCGCGGCCCACCCGCCAGGAGAAACAGGACGATCGAGACGATCGCTGTGGTCGCGGCAAAGTCCGCCCACAATGGAGTTTCGGTTGCCACGATATGGTCGCGCAGCCAGAACAGCGGGAAGCACAGATACAAGAGGCCCGTGCTCAGCCACACGATGCCGTCGCCGATCCATCTCAGGGCAGGTCCGAATACGGGCGACGACAGCGCCGCGCCGACGTCGGCCAACCGCGCGCCCGCGTCGCCCACGCCGACGATGAAAGTGGATAGCAGATGCGTGAGCCAGCCGACGGCAAAGCCATGCAGGCCGCCGCCATACAACAGAAAGAAGGCGACGAACGGAAACGCGATGAAGAACAGCATCGCGTTGAAAGCCTTCGCGGGCAGCCTCGGGATGAGCAGCGGGACCAGCAAAACGGCGGCCAGCAGGAAAGTGAGATCGACCCGCCAGCGCTCCGGTTCGGGATAGAATCCATAAATGAACTGGGTGAACTTGGCCTGGATGAAGGGCCAGCACGCGCCGACCGCATGTCCATCGTTCGGCGCCAGGCAGGCGCTGCGGTCCTGGCCTTGCCACACCGCATCGAGCAGCAGAAAGCGTACGGTCGGCACGATCAGCAGCCACAGCAACAGCAGGCCGAGAATGGTGAGCACGGCGTTGGTCGGCGTGTTGAACAGCCGGGTCCGCAGGAAACCGAGCACACCCGTCGTCCGCACCGGCGCGGGGCGTTCCGGTGCAAGCTCGCTCCTCACAAAGCCGGTCGCCTGCTCGCTCATCGGCCCAGACTCCGGTCGAGACGCCAGCCGTAAAGCCCCATCAGCGCACTGGTGAGCAACGATATGAGCAGATAGACGCCCATGGTGATGGCGATGATCTCGATCGCCTGACCCGTCTGGCTCAGCGTCGTACCGGCAAAGACCGAGAACAGATCCGGATAGCCGATCGCAACCGCCAGCGACGAATTCTTGGTGAGGTTGAGATACTGATTGGTCAGCGGCGGCAGGATCACCCGCATCGCCTGCGGCACCACGATCAGGCGCAATGTTGCGCCGTGCGACAGTCCGAGCGATGCCCCGGCTTCGGTCTGGCCGCGCTGGACCGACTGAATTCCCGCCCGCACGTTCTCGGCGATGAATGCGGCGGTGTAGGTCGACAGCGCCAGCGTCAGCGCCACGAATTCGGGCACGATGCGCAACCCGCCGGCAAAGTTGAAGCCCCTGAGCTGCGGCATTTCCAGCGAGAACGGCGTGCCGAACGCCACCAAACTCAGGACCGGCAGTCCGATCAGCAGCCCGAGCACGTACGGCCAGATCGTCAGCAACCGTCCTTCGCGAAACAGCCGCCGCCGCGCATAACTGCGCAAGCCAAGCGCGATCGCCAGCGCGAGGACGATCGCAGCGATGAAGGCGGTCAGGCCGTCATGCGGAATGGGCCGCGGGATCACCAGCCCGCGATTGTTGACGAATATCTGGCCGAACAACGACAGGCTCTGTCGTGGGCCGGGCAAGGCCCCCAGCACCGCGAGATACCAGAACAGGATCTGGAACAGCAGCGGCAGATTGCGCACCAGTTCGACATATCCGCCGCTGAGGCGGGCGATCAGCCAGTTGGGCGACAGCCGCCCCACCCCGACCGCAAACCCGAGAATGGTGGCGAAGACGATCCCGACCGTCGCGACCACCAGCGTATTGATCAGGCCGACGAAGAACACTCGCAGATAGGTGTCGGATTCGCTGTACGGAATCAGACTCTGGCTGACGCCGAAGCCGGCCGTCTGCTGAAAGAATCCGAATCCCGAGGCGATGCGCTGGTTCTGCAGGTTCGCTTTCGCGTTGGCGAAGATTTCATAGCCGAGCCAGATGATCAGCCCGGCAAACACCAGTTGAAGAACCAGCCCGGACCAGCCGGCCCGGCCGCAAAGAATGCGGCGCAGGCGGATTCCGAACTGAACCGGCGCTTTGCGGCTTTCCGATGCCATCGCGAGCGACGTGCGCGATCAGCGGATCGGTGGCGCGTATTGAATACCGCCCTTGTTCCAGAGCTGGTTGAGCCCGCGCGCGATGCCGAGCTTCGAGCCCGCGCCGACGTTGCGGTCAAAGGCCTCGCCATAATTGCCGACAGCCTTGACGATGCGCGCGACCCAATCCTTTGTCAGCCCGAGTTGCTCGCCGAGATTGCCATCGGTGCCGAACATCCGCTTCAGGTCCGGCTTGTTCGACTTCATCATCTCGTCCACGTTCTTCTGCGTGACGCCGAGCTCCTCGGCATTGATCATCGCGAACAGCGTCCATTTGACGATATCGAACCACTGATCGTCGCCATGACGCACGAGCGGACCGAGCGGCTCCTTCGAGATCACTTCCGGCAGCACGACATGATCGGCGGGGTTGGCCAGTTTGAGGCGGATGGAATAGAGCTGCGAAATGTCCGCGGTGAAGACATCGCATCGTCCGCTCTCATAGGCCTTGACGGTTTCATCCGCCGTGCCGAAGGCGATCAGCTCGTATTTCATGTTGTTGCCGTTGAAATAGTCGCTGACATTCTGCTCGTTGGTGGTGCCGGTCTGCACGCACACCGAGGCGCTGTTCAATTCCAGCGCCGAATTCACCTTCAGCGATTTTCGAATCAGGAATCCCTGGCCGTCGTAATAGGTCACGCCGGTGAAATTGACGCCGAGCGAGGTATCGCGCGACAAGGTCCAGGTGGTGTTGCGCGACAGCACGTCGATTTCGCCGGATTGCAGCGCGGTGAAGCGGTCCTTGGCCGAGAGCGGCACGAACTTCACCTTGGTCGGATCATTCAGGACCGCGGCGGCGATGGCGCGGCAGACGTCGACATCGAGGCCGGTCCAATTGCCCTTGTCGTCGGGCAGCGAAAATCCCGGCAGTCCCTGGCTGACGCCGCAGGACAAGCTGCCACGCTCCTTGACCGATTTGAGGGTCTGGGCGGCCGCCGTCTGCAACCCAAGGCCCAGTGCAACGGCAACAGTTGCGGCGAAGAACACACGTTTCATGGCAAAGCCTTTCAAGGAACACAGCAGATGCCGACGTTATCGGTTTCCTGCGTGAGTCGAACCAGCCTGTCATCCAGCCAAAGGCCGCGCGAGGATCGCTGCCGGTCCGATTCCGCAGCGACACCGCAAGCCTCACGACAGCGGCGCCGAGACTTCGCCGCGCCGCATCACAGAACGACTCTTGAGCCGGGTCAAGGGGTTGACGGCAATCTCATGTGTCCTGTTATTAGATCGCCCCCAGCCTGACATCGCAAATGCGATCGAAATGCCGGCTGCGGCAAACGCCAAGGCTTTCCATCAGGCTGTCAAAGGCTGTCGAATGACACATTCCAACGATCCCGACTCCACACACGCGCAGCGTATCGAAACCGCACTCGTGACGTCGGGGCGCGACACCGTTTCGCAGAAGGGTTTCGTCAATCCGCCCGTGGTGCGCGGCTCTACCGTGCTGTATCCGACCGCGGACGATCTGCATGCGCATCGCGGCGAATTCCAGTATGGCCGCCACGGCACCCCCACCACGAAAGCGCTGCGCGCGGCTCTGCAGGCGCTGGAAGGACCGATGTGCGCGGGGGTCGGCCTCACGCCGTCGGGCGTCTCGGCCATCACCACGGCGCTGCTCGCGGTGCTCAAGACCGGTGATCATCTTCTGGTCTGCGACAACGCGTATCGGCCGACGCGCCTGTTCTGTGACGGCATGCTGGCGCGTTACGGCATCGAAACGACCTATTTCGATCCGCTGATCGGTGACAGCATTGCCGCGCATTTCAAGCCGAACACGCGCGCGGTTCTGGTCGAGGCCCCCGGCTCGCAATCGTTCGAGATGCCGGACATCCCTGCGATCGCCAAGGTCGCCCACGCCCGAGACGCCATTGTCCTCGATGACAATACATGGGCGACTCCGTTGTTCCACCGCTCGCTCGAGCAAGGCGTCGACATCAGCATTCAGGCGGCCACCAAGTATATCGGCGGACACTCCGACATCATGTTTGGGACGATCGCCGCCAATGAGAAGGCGTGGCCGCTGGTGGCGGATTCGATCCGCCAGCTTGGCGTCTGCGCCGGACCGGACGATGTGTTCCTCGCGCTGCGCGGCTTGCGGACGCTGGCCGTCCGGCTGGCGCATCATCAGCGCGCGGGACTCGAGATGGCCCGCTGGCTCGCGGCGCGACCGGAGGTGATCAACGTGCTGCATCCGGGCCTCGAGTCCTCCCCCGGCCATGCCATCTGGAAACGTGACTTCACCGGCGCTTCGGGCCTGTTCAGCATCGTGCTCCAGCCGGCCCCGCAACAGGCCGTGGATGCTCTGCTCGACACCGTGCGGCTGTTCGGCATGGGCTATTCCTGGGGCGGGTTCGAGAGCCTGATCATTCCATTCGACTGCACGTCATACCGCACCGCGACGCGTTGGTCGCCAGGCGGGCCGACGCTGCGCCTGCACATCGGGCTCGAGAATACCGATGATCTTAAGGCGGACCTGGCGCGCGGCTTCGACGCCTTCAACGCCGCACGGGAGGCCTCCAGCGGCGCATGAGTGAGAAACGCTCATCGAGTTCCCATGGCGCCAAAGCAGAGGTGCTTTGCTCTCCGTCCCGCACAAAGTGATTGATCCCTGCGGCCAGGCGACTAGCTTGAAGGATTAACTCGCATTGACGGACGAGGTCATTGGGATCGATTGTCCTTCTTGACTTGATGGGCGGCGTCGCGCTGCTGCTTTGGGGCCTGCATATGGTCCACAGCGGCATCCTGCGCGCGTTCGGCTCCGATCTTCGGCGGTTGCTGGCGCGGGCGCTCGGCAACCGTTTCTCGGCGTTTGCCGCCGGTCTGGGGCTGACGGCCCTCTTGCAAAGCAGCACCGCGACCGGCCTGATCGTCAGTTCGTTCACCGCGGAAGGGATCGTCGGGCTGATGCCCGCGCTGGCGATCATGCTTGGCGCCAATGTCGGCACCACGCTGATCGTCCAGGTGCTGTCATTCAACATTTCCGCCCTGGCGCCCGCTCTGTTCGTCATCGGCCTGCTGGCGTTTCGTGGTGGCGCGCGGTCTCGCATCAAGGATCTCGGCCGCGTTTCCATCGGCCTCGGCCTGATGCTTCTCGCGCTTCACATTCTCCTCGGCACCCTGGAACCCGCCGAGAATGCTCCGGCGATGCGCGTTTTCATGAAGGCGATCACCGACGATCCGATCCTCTGCCTGTTGATCGGCGCCGGCGTGACATGGGCCGTGCATTCCAGCGTGGCGACGGTGCTGCTGATCATGTCGCTGGCCTATGCGCACTTCGTGACGCCGTTCGCGGCGCTGGCGCTGGTGCTCGGCGCCAATCTCGGCAGCGCCATCAATCCGGTGCTGGAAGGCGCCCATCGAGACAACCCGGCGAGTTTCCGCCTGCCTCTCGGCAATCTGCTCAATCGTCTCATCGGCGTCGTGCTGGTCGCACCATTCCTGCATCCCCTCGCCAATGCGTTTCAGACATGGGAGCCGGACCTCGCCAAGATGACCGCGCAGTTTCACATGGCGTTCAACATCGCGACCGCCCTGCTCTTCATCGGCGGCCTCGACGGCATCGCCGCGCTTCTCACGCGGTTGTTGCCGGCGCGCGTGGAAACCGTCGACCCTGCGAAGCCGCGCTATCTCGACGACAGCGCTCTGGCGACTCCATCGCTGGCCTTGGCGGATGCCGCGCGCGAAACCTTGCACATGGGCGATATCGTGGAAACGATGCTGCGGCGGGTGATGAACGCGATCATGACCAACGATCGCAACCTCGTCGAGGACGTCTCGCGGATGGACAACGGCGTCGATCGCCTCGATGAAGCGATCAAGCTCTATCTGACGAAGCTGACGCGCGGCAGTCTCGATGAGCGCGAAGGACAACGCGCGATGGAGATCATCGCATTCGCCATCAATCTCGAGCACATCGGCGATATCGTCGACAAGAACCTGTGCGAACTGGCGACCAAGAAGATCAAGCACCGCTTCCAGTTTTCGCCGGAAGGCGCGGCGGATCTGTCGGAGTTTCACCGGCTGACGATGGAGTCGCTGCGGATCGCCTTCGGCGTCTTCATGTCGGGGGACCCGGCCGAAGCCCGCAAGCTGCTGGCGGAAAAGGCGACGCTTCGCAGCGCCGAACTTGCCGCAACCGAGCGCCATCTTGAGCGATTACGCGAAGGACGGCCCGAATCCATCGAAACGACGTCGCTGCACCTCGACGTGCTGCGCGACCTCAAGCGCATCCACTCGCATATCTGTTCGGTGGCCTATCCGGTGCTCGATGCGGCGGGCATGTCCGACGAAACCCCAGCGACGACCGACAATTTCATTGCCCAGGCCGATCCGGCGGTGCGGCCGTCGCCGAACTGAGCGCACTCACGATTGCGAGACCTGCTTGCCGTTGATAGCAATAAAATAAAGATTGCGAAAATAGACGACCAGACCGAGGGCCTGTCCTGCGATAAACACCGGATCGCGGCGATACAGCGCGTAAATCAAGAGCAGGACGCCGCCGCCGATCGAGAAAAACCAGAACGCGATCGGAATGACGCTTTGGCGCGCACGTTCGGACGCGATCCACTGCACCACGAAGCGCATGGTGAAGAACGCCTGCGCGACGAAACCCAGAATAACCCAGCCGTCGAACTTGATGACGAACACGTCATGCAGATAAGTGCCGATTGAATTCAGCAGTTCAATCATGCGGCTTGACCTCGGTAACCACCGGATTTGGCTTCTTGCGACGGATCAGCCACCATACACCGGCCAGATCCATGATGCCGATCCACAGGCGGTCAAAGAAACCATAGTTCGACACCCCGGATCGGCGCGGGCGATCAATCACATCGATATAGGCAATGTCGTGACCTTCCCGCCGGACCAAGGCCGGCAGGAAACGATGCAGCCCGTCGAAATACGGCAATGTCAGGAAAACGTCGCGCCGGATCGCCTTGAGGCCGCAGCCGGTGTCGCGCGTGCCGTCGCGCAGGATCAGCTTGCGCACGCCGTTGGCAATCCGCGACTGGACTTTCTTGAACCCGGTGTCCTTGCGTCCGACCCGCTGTCCGGCGGCAAGCCCGACGCTCGCGCCACCATGCTCCAGCGCCAGGATCAGGTCGGGAAGGAAGGCCGGATTGTTCTGACCGTCGCCATCGAGCGTGGCGACGATGGCGCCCCGCGCGTGACGCACGCCGGTGCGGACGGCCGACGACTGCCCGCGTGATTCCGCATGACAGACATGGCGCAGGTTGCTGCGCTGTTGCATCAGCGCGGACAGGCGGTCCGCGGTGCCGTCGGTCGAGCCGTCATTGACAAAGATGATCTCGTACGACCAGCGATCCCCCAGCGCGGCCGTAATCTCGGCGATCAGAGGCGCGATATTTTCCGCCTCATTGCGCACAGGAACGACGATTGAGACCTCGAGGGGGGATGTTTCGGACAGCGGCACGGAACCACTCGTATATCGGTTGATGGGTCCGCGGGTCTGGTCAGACGCGTCTTGCGGATTGCGCTTCATATGGCGCAAAGACGCCCCGGGCAACCTTTTTGAGGTCCGCGAGCGTGGGACCGGGGAGCGGCACAATTGTTCCGTCCGCGGCGATTGTGAACGCGAGGCGGCGCGCCGCGAACCAGTGTCGAACCGCCATGGCGCTCAATAAGCCGACCAAAGCGCCGCCCACCACGTCGCTCGGATGATGCGCCAGCAGTACCAGCCGGCTCAAGAGTATGACCACGACATAGGCCAGCATCCACCAGCGCAGCCGCGGCCATACGGCGGCCACCGCGAAGGCCAGCGCGGCGCTGGTGAGCGCGTGGCCCGACGGAAACGAGGCGTAGGTCTCGGTCCAGGCGAAATGCGAATAGTTGAACGGATTGGCGTGCCCGCCGACAAAGGGGCGCCCTCGCCCGACGATGCCCTTGAGACCATCGCCGATCAGTACCGACACGGAGACCGACAAAAGAATGAACAGCAGGCGGTCGCCGAGGCCGACCAGGCTGACATAGGCGCGGCCGCGCAGCCGCGGCGCGCTCAACAGCAGCAGCGCCAGCACGATGATCAGTGCCCACAGCACGTAGCTCGATTTGCCGAAATCCGACACGAGCCGCACAGGCCACAGGGCGGCAGTGCCGCGCGGCGGCATGAGCTGGATCACCCATGCATCCAGCGTGAACATCAGGATCGCGATCAACACGGCGGTGAGCGCGGTCACGGCCAGGGCACGACGCGAGGCGCGCCGTGCCGCTTCCGCGCGGCGCGCATGCGACGGCGTCCGTGTTAGTCGCCGCCATGCCTGCTCCAGGCTCGCACCAAGCCGGATCGGATATGACCGCGTCGCGTCGACGCTCATAGGCGCAGTCATCTCACCGCGTACCTTCGGAGCGGAACACCGCAATCGACACCTGCTTGCCTTGCGAATAATTGTAGCCTTCGACGCGCGCCGCGACGTCGTAGCGAAGGCCGATGGCTTCGGCGCGCTGTGCGAATGCGCGCTCCGAACGCGATTCCACCAGCGCAAAACGGCAACTGCCCTGCAGGAGGAAATCCGCCGCGCGCGATCCGTCGGTCAGAAGCGTGGACGTTCCTGTCATGAACACCAGGCTGGGCTCATGATAGCCGGCCGCCGCCGCCTTGGGCCGGACGCAGACGACGTTGCGCAACACGCGCGCGATCTCGACGCTGGGAAACAGCGGCGTCAGCGCCGGCACGATGACGCCATAAAAGGCCATGCCGAGAAACAACGACGACGCGACCGCATTGAGCAGTGAGCGTTCGGCGCGATAATCGTCGTAGAGCCACCAGGCGAACAGACCGAAAATCAGCGAGACCGCCACGAACGGCCATGCCAGAAACACCGGCTGATGCGTGAAATTGATTGCCGCGATGACCGCGATGACCGAGGTGATCGCCGGAATGGCAAACCACCACGCCGCGCCGCGAATAACCCACGAGCGCGACAGGATGCGCCGCTCCAGCGCGCCTGCGATCAGAATGGCGATCGCCGGGTAGAGCGGCAGCACGTAATGCGGCAGCTTGGTGATGACGAGTTCGAACACGATCCATGACGGGATCAGCCACGCCAGCAGGAACTGCACGCCCGGCTCCCGCCGCGCGCGCCAGATCGCCGGCGCGGCCATGCCCGCCAGCGGCGCGCCGGGCCAGAACGTCACCCAGAACAGCACGAAATAGGTCAGCGGCGGGGCGCCATGGGATTCCTGCGCGTTGGCGAGCTTGCTCAGCATGTCGCCGCCGACGGAGTCGGAGAAGAAGGTGTCGCCGGCGCGCCAGAAGATCGCGATGAACCAGGGCAGCACCAGCACGAGCAGCCACAGCACTCCCCATAGCGGGCGCAGCCGCCACAGCCAGTTGGCTGACCGATCCATGATGGCGAGCGTGCCCACGGTCAGCACCACGAACATCAGGATCAGCGGCCCCTTCAGCAGCACGCCGCCCGCAATCGCGGTCCAGAAAATCGCCGGCCACGCCCATGGCGGATGCACCGGGTCCTCTCCGCGCTGCCACGAGAGATAGACCCGCGCCAGCGCCCCCATCGCAGCCACGACGGTCAGCAACAGCATCGCGTCGGTCTTCGCCAGCCGTGCCTCGACACCGAGCAGCACCGAACTGCAGAGTAACAGGCTGGCCAACACCGCTCCGCGCCTCGTGACGAACGCCAGTGCCGTCCAATAGGTCAGCAGCACCGCACCGATGGCGCCGATCAGCGACGGCACGCGGTAGAGCCAGATGCGGACCTGGGCACGTGGCAAGCCAAGCGACGAAGCGGTCTCCACCGCCGCCGCCTGCAGCCAATAGATGCCGACCGGCTTCTTGTAGCGGACCTCGTCCTGAAAGCGGATGTCGACGAAATCGCCGGTCTCGACCATCTGTTTGGTCGCCTGGGCGAAACGGGCCTCGTCGCGATCGATCGGCGGGATGTTGAAGAACCCCGGCAGAAACATCAGCAAGCCGCAAACCGCGAGAAAAAGAACTGCGCGAAGGTCGCTGACGGTAACGAAATTAACGACCGTCACCAGGCCACGACCGGGATTGACCCGGTTGTTGGGCTCGCGCGGCGCGCCAAATCTGGACTGGTAGATATTCTCGGCCATCGGTTCCGCATACGATGAAACCGACGGAGCGACAACCGGTTAGCCGGGCGTTATTGAATTCTGATGACGACTGTGTCCGCCGCGCCAGTCGCGTCCATCACCGTGAGGCGGACGAAACCCGGCCCGGGTGGTTCGACGAAGCGCTGACGGCGGCTGTCGACGTCGCCGACCGCGACGCCGTTCACCAGCACGGTCATCGGCAAAACGCCGCCCGCGACCTTGACAGGGAGCGCGCCCGCCTCACCTGTCCCGCCGGCCAATGCGTCAATTCGAGAGCCATCGAGCGGAAATTGGATGTGCAGCGGCCGTCGCGCGCTGGTGTCGATCAGGTCGCCTGTCGCGCGGAACCGGCGCAGCGGCAACGGCAGCTTCGGGTTGCTGGCGATCAGCGCACCGGATGGGGCTTTCGGCAATGGCGCCGGGAGCTTTCCGGAGCGGGCGAAAGCATCGAACAGGATCGGCGCCGCGGCGCTGCGCCCGACCAGACCGGGAACCGGCGCGCCGTCGGGCCGCCCGATCCACACGCCGATCGTCATCCGGCCATCGAAGCCGATCGACCAGGCATCGCGGTAGCCGTAGCTGGTGCCGGTCTTGAACGCGATCCGGTTGCGCGCCGCATTGTCCGGCGGCGGCGTGCCCATCAGCACATTGCCGACCTGCCATGCCGCGACGCGATCCATCAGCCGCAACGGCTCCGGCGGCTTGTCGCCGCTTTGCCGAATTTCCTGCAATGGCACCGTGCTGCCGAGCCGAGGGAAGCCGCTGTAGAGCTGCACCAGATCCTGCAAGGTGACGCCGACGCCGCCAAGCCCCATCGCCAGCCCCGGCACCTCGCCTTCGGGCAATGTCAGGTGACCGCCGGCCTGCCGCAGCCGCGAGGTCATGCGGCTGGCGCCGACGCGGTCGAGCAGCGCCACCGCCGGCACATTCAGCGACATCTGCAAGGCGTGGCGCACCGACACGGTGCCCTGAAACGTCATGTCGAAGTTTTCCGGCGCGTAGCTGCCGAAACGCACCGGCCGGTCGTCGATCAGGCTTTCCGGGTGAACGACGCCATCCTCGAATGCCATGCCGTAGATGAACGGCTTCAAGGTCGAACCGGGCGAGCGCACGGCGCGCGTCATATCCACCTGCCCGGCGCGGCGCGCGTCAAAATAATCCGGGGAGCCGACGCGGGCCAAGATGTCGCCGCTCGCATTGTCGACAGCGACGATGGCGACCGAGATATCGGGACCGAGCGCGGCGGCGCGATCCCGCGCCAAGGTTTCGAGATTGCGCTGAAGGCCGGCATCGAGCGTCAAATGGATCAGCGGCGCATCTTTCACCGTCGCCATCGCGCGTTCGGCGGAATGCGGCGCCAGCAGCGGCATCGGGTGGCGGAAGCGCGGCACCGGCACCGCCTTGGCCTGCGCGGCATCCTCCGCTGAAACCTTGCCCTCCTCGATCATGCGGTCGAGGACGCGGTCGCGCGCAGCCTGCCCCGCCTTCGGATATCGGTCGATGCGGCGCGTTTCCGGCGACTGCGGCAGCGCAACCAGCAGCGCCTCTTCCGCCAGCGACAGGCGCTTCGGCTCTTTGCCGAAATAAGCGATGGACGCGGCGCGCACGCCCTCCAGATTGCCGCCGAACGGCGCCAGCGTCAGATAAAGATTGAGGATCTCGTCTTTGCTGAGCTTCCGCTCGATCTCGATGGCGCGCACGATCTGATGCAGCTTGGCGTAAAGCGAGCGACGCTGCCGCGGCTCCATCAGCCGCGCCAATTGCATGGTGATGGTGGAGCCGCCGGAGACGATGTGCCCGCGCGTCACGAGTTGGAACGCGGCGCGGCCGAGCGCCCACGGATCGACGCCGCCATGCGTGTAGAAGCGCTGATCCTCATAGGCCAGCAGCAGCGCGACGTAGCCCGGATCGACGTCGGTTTTGGCATCGACCGGCAACCGCCAGCGGCCGTCGGCCATCGCGAAGGCGCGCAGCAGCTTGCCGTTGCGATCCACCACCGTGGTGGAGACTTCCCGCGCTTCCTTGAAAGGCAGCGGTCCGAGCGACGCCACCCACGATGCGAGGGCCACCGTACATAAGGCAATGGTCACAGTGATAGTAAGTGCAAGATACCAAAGCGCGCGACGTCCCCGTTTCGCTCCGTCATGGCCGGACTTGCTCCGGTCATCTGCGTCTTGCCGCACATCCGAAACGGAAGACGTGGATCCCCGGGACAAGCCCGGGGATGACGATGGAGAGTTGGTGCTTTCGGACACCGTCATTTCGCGGCCTTCACCTCAATCGCTCCCGTGCCGGTGCGACCATAGCGCGAGGGATTGTACATGTCCTCGACGTAAGCCTGCGGCAGCACGTATTTGCCTGGCGACACCGCGCGCACGACATAGGCGACGGTGAACACCGACTTGTCGTTGCTGGCGCGATTGATCGACGCGCTGAAGCGGTCGTCGCGGAACTCGGTGTGCTCCGGCTCCTCGCCGTCATCGATCCAGTCCAGCGTCCCGGTATCGCCCGACGACACCAGATGCGGATTGTCGATCTCGAAGCCGGCCGGGAGATAGTCCACCACCATGATGTGGCCGTATTCCGGCTTGGCTTCGGTGATCTTCAGCACCACCGCGAAACGCTGGTTCTGCTTGGCCTGCGTCGGGTCCGCCGGCGTGCCGTCGAGCGCGAAGTAGTTGCGCTCGATCTTGAAGCCGTTGGACGCCGCCGGCTCCGGCGTCACCGGCGCCCCGGTCACCGAAACCACGGCCTGCATCGGCACGTCGCCGAGGTTGGTGATCTTGACCGGCTTATTGTCGATATCGGCGCCCTTGTAGCTGCGATAGACCACGGTTTTCACCGGCGAGCCGTCGATGTCGAGCGAGATGTTGCCCGCATCCTTCGCCAGCGCCCGCGATGCCAGCACCAGCCACGCATTCTCCTGCGTCGAGGTGTAGGGCGTCAGACCGCGCGCGGCTTCGACCCGCTGCACCGCCTGCGTCAGCGTCGCGCGCGGCGCGTTGCCTTCGCTGGCGAGCGACACCAATGCCGCAGCATCACGCAGGGCCGAACCATAGTCGGTACGGCCGAACTCCAGCACCGGTTTCGGATTGAGGCTCTCCACCGCCGACGCGTAGACGCGTTCGGCGCGTCCGCGATCCCCTACCAGCGCCAAGGCCGCAGCGAGCTGTGCCTTGGCGATGGGCGTTGCAAGATTGTTGAGCTTGGTGTCGGCGAGATAACGCAGGTCACCGACCGGCGCGGTGCCGTTCTTTGCCAGCACATAGAGGCCGTAGGCGAGATCGCGGCCGCCGTCCTTCTCCGGCTCATTGGCGTTAACCACGGAGTTGCGGACGCGATCGAGCGCCGAGCGGAACGCGATGTCCGGCACGGCAAAGCCCTTCTCACGCGCTCGGCTGAGGAAGTCGGTGACGTAGGCGTCGAGCCAGGCATCATCGCCGCCCGACGACCACAGGCCGAACGAGCCGTTCGAACCCTGCCGCGACAGCAGCCGGTCAATGGCATCCTTGATGCGCTGATCGACGGCGGTATCCATCGCCAGATGCGCGCCCGCCGCCAGATCGTTGACGTAAAGCAGCGGCATGGCGCGGCTGGTGATCTGCTCGGAACAGCCGAACGGATAGCGATCCAGCGCCTTGAGGATGGTGGCGGCATCGAGCGCGGTGGACTGGCTCACCGACAACGACACGCCGCCGGTGCCGGCGACGAGATCGGAGAACATGTCCTTGGTCAGCGTCAGGCTTTCGCCTTTCGCCAAGGTCCGCACCGAGCGGCGCGCCAGAATCTGCGTCGGCGCCTTGACGTCGAGCGCATAGTGCCGCGCCAGCGTCATGCCGTTCGGCCCCTTGATCGCGACATCGATCTGCGCGGTGCCGGTGCCGCTGGCATCGAGCGCCAGCGCCATCGACGAGCGCTGCTTGGCCTTGAGGTTAACCACGGTGGTCGCGTTGCCCGGCACCTTCACGGGGCCGGAGGCGCTGACGTTGATGCTGTAATCGCCGGGCCCGCCTTCGACGTTGTCGAGTTCGAAGTTCATGCTGCCGTGATCGCCGCTCAGCAGAAAGCGCGGCAACGTCGCGGTCAACACCACCGGATCGCGCACGGTCACGTCGGTCGTGGCGCGGCCGAGCTTGGTCGCGGTCCAGGCCACCGCCATCACCCGCGCGGTGCCGGCGAACTCCGGAAGATCAAACGGGATATTCACGGTGCCGTCGGGGCCGACGGTGACGATGCCGGAATACAGCGCCAGCGGCTTCTGCGTCGGAGGCGAGCCCTGCATCTCCGCGGCCGCCGCGTCACCGCCGGAGCGGATCTGGCCGCGCGTGCCCTGCATGCCGTCGATCAACTGGCCGTAGAGATCGCGGATTTCGGCCGAGAGCCGACGCTGGCCGAGATAGTAATCGTCGGGCGCCGGAGGCTTGTAGTTGGTGAGGTTGAGAATGCCGACATCGACGGCGGCGACGACGATCTTGGCGTCCTCGCCGGCGCTGAGACCGCCGATTTTCACCGGCAGCACCATCGTGGTGCTGGGCCGCACCAGCGCAGGCGGCGACAGTTCGACCTTGAGCGTGCGCGCATCCTTGTCGATTCCGAACCACTTCAGGCCGATGGAGCGGCCGGGCATCCGTTGGGCCGCCGCATCGAGCGGACGGCGCAAGGTGGCAACGACATACGCGCCGGTGCCCCAGTCCGAGCCAACCGGGATGCGGACTTGCGAGGTGCCTTCCTTGACGTCGAGGGTCTGCGTCGTCAGCAGCCGGTCGCCCAGCACGTTAACGGTGAGCTTGCCGGCGGTGCGGGCGTTGACCGACACCGTCATGGTGTCGCCCGACGCGTATTGCGGCTTGTCGATGGAGGTTTCCAAGAGGTCCGGCGTGTCGGCGCTGCCGTCCGAATACCAGCCGACATCGAACGTCACCGACGTCAACGGTCCATCGGCGGAGTCGGCCGACTTGACGTCCAGCCGATAGCGGCCCGGCTGCGGCGAGAGTTGCAGCCGCGCCGGCTTGTCGGCGGCGATAGAGAGATCGCCGTCCGCAACGCGCTTGGTCGATTTCACCGGCTCGTATTCCCATGAGCCGCTCTGGCGATACCACTGGTAACGGGATTCGATCTTGAGCAGTTCGTAGCGCAGGCCGCTGCGCGCCAGCGCGGTGCCGTCCGGCGCGACGAACGCGACGTCGAAATTGGCGTTCTCGCCCTCGGCAACGCTGTTGCCGGAGAACAGCGGCTTGACGCCGATCATCGCGGCCGGCGGCGCCACCGGCAGCACCAGCTTGCGCTCGACCGCGCGGCCGCCGGCTTCCGCCATGCGGATGAAAATCTGCGCTTCCTGCGGCCGGGCCGATGCCGGTGCTTTCGCAAGGCTCACTGGGAACGTCGCAACGCCGTTGGCGTCCGCCTCGGGCAGGCCTTCGATCGGCGTGCGCTCGTTGTTCGCGGCCTCCTCATCCGGCACACCGAACTGATAGCCGGCATAGCCGGGACGCGACGCCGCCGGTGCGACCAGTATGTCGCCTTCGAGTTGCAGGCCCGAGGCCGGCGCGCCGTAGAGGAAGTGACCGTCGACCTTCAGCGTTACTGGAGCTTCCGGGGTGATCTGCTTGGCGTCGCTGGTCAAATCGAACTCGATCCGATCCGGGAGGTAGTCTTCGACCATGAAGGTGGTCTCGCCGACCGACGGAGCCTTGGGATCGGTGAACGCACGCACCCGCCAGGTGCCGGTCGGCACCGCCGAATTCAGCGGCAGCGTCAGGCTGCGCCCGCCCGCGCCCTGATCCGGCAGCGATGCACGGCGATATTCGACGCCGTCCGGCCGCTCGACCACAAGGGTCAGCGGCCCGCCGGTCATCGCCTTGCCCTGCCCGTCGCGCAGCAGCGCGGTGAGATACACCGTCTCGCCGGAGCGATAGACGCCACGCTCCGCATAGACGAAAGCATCCGCCCCGGCTGGAACCGGGCGACCGCTGACGCCGCGATCCGACAGATCGAAGGCGGTGGTTTTCAGGCTGAGGAAGGCATAGTCCGCCTTCTCGCCGGTGACGGTGAGAAGCGCCGGGGACAACCCGCCCTCGCCGCGCGCCAGCCCCGCCTCGAACAAGACGTGTCCAGCGGCGTCGGTCTTGCGGGTAGCGAGGATTTCGTTGTTGCGGGCGAGCAGTCGCACCTCGGCATTGGCCATCGGATGGGTGGATGCCAGCGAGTTGACGAAGACGTGGATGCCGTCATTGCCGGAGAACGCCGTCAGCCCGAGATCGGAGACGATGAACCACTGCGTCGCCAGCGAGCCGGAATCCTCGTCGCTGGCCTGCGGCCCCTTCGGTGCCGCCGTCATCACGTAGACGCCGGGTTGCAGATCGCCCAGCGCCTGATCGACAGGGAATGCGGTGGTGACGTCGGCATTCAGCGTCGAGGCGGTGGCGAGATCGCCGCTCCACACCTTGACGCCGCGCTCGTCGCCGAGGCTCGAAAGCTCGTAGCGGCTCAGCGCGCGCTGGAAGTCGCTGCCGATCACGGTATTGATCAGGTTGCGATCGCCGATGCGGAAGACGTTGACCGCCACGTTCTGGGTATTGACGCTGACCACCGGAATGCCACGCTGGCCGGTGCGCGGCAGCACATAAGCGCGGCCGGTGAAGCGCACGAACGGCTTGCGGTCGCGGATATAGACGTTGAATTCGGCCGACTTCGGTAGCGTCTCGCGCACCGTGGACGGCAGCCCGGCGCGCAGATTGATGTTGTAGCGCTCGCCGTGCTTCAGCCCGTCGACGCAAAGCTGCTTATCCTCGGACGAAATGGCCGGCGCGTCGTTACCGGCCAACGCGAGATACGGTGCGAAGTCGGTGCGCTTGGCGAGGTCTTCCGAAAACTGGAAGCAGACACGGGGCGAAGCGGAATCCGAATCCACGCCGTAGTCGAGCAGCCGGAAGCCGTGATCGTCGCGCAGCTTTTCATAAGCGCCCCGGACATCCGCGACCTCGCGCAGGTCCAGCGACAGCCGCATGGTGTCGAGCGCCGGACGCCACAGCTTGCGGTCCGCGAAGGTGCGGCCGAGCACGGCCAGCGCATCGGCCTCCTCGCCGGCGTTGCCGGCGCGCTGGTAGGCGAGATAAGCCGCGGTCGAGGCGCGCTCGCGCAACAGCGTCTGTTCGCTGTTGGTGAGCGGGCGGACCTGGAGGATGGTCTTCGCCAGCCGCAGCCAGTTGCCGCCGTCCTCGGGGACTATGACCGCGAGCTGTCCGAGAATTTGCAGACTTTCGCGAAGGTTGCCCTTCCGGATCGCCGCGTCGGCATCGGTGCGCAGTTGCGACGCCGGCTTGGCGACACTGCCCGCCTCGGTCTTGATCTGCTCCTGCAGCTTGATCGCGGCGTCCGCCAGATCGTCCCGCTTGTACGCCTTGTCGGCGGCCTGCCCAGTGGCGAGACCGGACATGAGCATCATCACGACGCCGAGCGCGCGAACCAAACCCCTCATGGCATTCTCCCTCATAATTCCGCTCGGGCGCCTGCATTCCCGTCCAGCACGCGCTCTGACGAGCGCCGATGGCACGGGATGTGAGCGACCTGTTGTCTGGCGGAGGATTTTACATCTCACCGTTGTCAGCCAGGGCGTGGCCCTCGCGAGACGATGATCAAATCCGCCGCACGAGGACGACCGTCCGCCGTCGGTCTCCAGGCATTCGTGACAAAGTGACGGGCTGATGACGCGGCAATGCCGCTTCTGAAAACCCTGTGGGACTGGTCTGGTGCAGATTGTCATCAGCCGCTGAATCACGATCGCGTCGAACCATAGCGGAAAAGGTCACGCCGACGCACCATTCGCTCTGTCGCGGCAAAACCGCTTTCGGTTCGGTGCCGGTGGGAACGATTTTCTGACCCCTCGGCGCCCGGCTTCCCTGGCTGCGGCCGAGATCCGGACGGCGACTTGCCGGATTTGTTTGGATCGGGCAAAAACAGCGCTAAATTGGCGCGAACGCCGCACATTCCGGCGCGGACGATGTTATGAAGCGCCAGCGACGGTCCCATAGCTCAACTGGATAGAGTAGCGGATTTCTACTCCGCGGGTTGCAGGTTCGAATCCTGCTGGGATCGCCAGCCTTCTGCGGCAAGACAGCGCAAAATTCCAAAATTGGAAGCCTTAGGAAAAATTCCGCATTCCAGATTTCCTCCGCATGGCACAAAGCTGCTCGACAATCGCGACAATCCCTGTTGAATAGGTTCCCTCACACCCCTGACACACGGCAATTCTGGAGAGGATACGCGATGTTTTCCCACGTCATGATCGGTACCAACGACCTCGAGCGGGCCAAGGACTTCTATGACAAACTGCTCGGCACGCTTGGCGTTGCGCCTGCCGTGGTCGACCGTCACCGTATTTTCTACCGGACAAAGACGGGGACTTTCTCGGTTTCAAAGCCGATCAATGGCGAGCCGGCAACGCCCGCCAATGGCGGCACGATCGGCTTCCTGGCCAAGTTGCAGGAAGAGGCCGATGCGTGGCATGCGACCGGCGTCGCCAACGGCGGCACCAGCTGCGAGGACCCTCCGGGCATCCGCGATAATGGCAGCATGAAGATGTATCTGGCCTATCTGCGCGACCCGGACGGCAACAAGCTGTGCGTCCTCCACCGCGTCGGCTAATACGCGGACGATCGCACGACACGGCAACCGTCCCGCCTGACGGACCGCAGCAGGCGGTACAACGCGATTTGAAAGAGGCCCGCTGCAGGGCCTCTTTCACTGTCCGACACATGCAAGTCGATACGCCACCGCAACAGCCATCGGTCGGAGATGCGCTGATATCGGCCATGTCCGCGCTGAGCATCGCGTTCAGTTTGGCGATGACCCCGGCGGCACACGCTCAGGAGAAGATGAGCAAGGATCACGGCAAGGGACCACGTCTGTTACGTATCGCCGGATCGGTGTTCGCCGACAAGGCCGGTGTCAAGCGCGCCCACCTCGTTGCTCCCGCGGCCCCGCGCGGCCGGCGCGCGGGGTTCAGGCCTTTGCCGCCCTGTTGCGTTTGGCATTCAGCGCGGAGGCCACCCGGCTCACCGGCGGGCGGCCCAGCAGCCCACTCATCTGATTGGTGGCGGCGAGCAGCTTGTCCATGTCGACGCCGGTCGCGATGCCCATGCCTTCGAGCATGTAGACGACATCTTCCGTCGCGACATTGCCAGTCGCGCCGGGCGCGTAAGGACAGCCGCCCAAGCCGCCGGCGGCGGAATCGATCACGAACACCCCCTCCTCCATGCCGGCATAGAGATTGGCGAGCGCCTGCCCGTAAGTGTCGTGGAAATGCATCGCGAGCTTTGCCACCGGCACATCGCCGCCGACCGCGCGCAGCATCGCCCGCGCCTTCGCCGGCGTGCCGACGCCGATGGTGTCGCCCAGCGAAATTTCGTAGCAGCCGAGATTCCACAGCGTTTCTGCAACGCTGACCACCGCGGCGGGTTTCACCTCGCCGTCGAACGGACAGCCGAGCACGCAGGAGACGTAGCCGCGCACCTTGATGCCGTCGGCTTTGGCCCGCGCCAGCACCGGCTTAAAGCGTTCGATCGATTCCGCGATCGAGCAGTTGATGTTGGCGCGTGAAAAGCCTTCCGAGGCGGACGCGAACACCGAAACGACTTTCGCGCCGGCGGCAATCGCCGCCTCGTAGCCCTTCTCGTTCGGCACCAGGACGTGAAATTCGCCATCGAGATGACCTACCGCGCGCAAGACCTGATCGGAGCTGACCATCTGCGGAATGGCCTTGGGCGATACGAAGGCGCCCACCTCGCAGGTAGTCAGGCCCGCCGCCACCAGCGCTTCGACGAAGGCGATGCGCGCTTCGACGCTCACCGAGGTCTTCTCGTTTTGCAAGCCGTCGCGCGGCCCCATCTCGACGATCTGCACCCGATCGCTCATGCCGCTCACGTCTCCGTCGGCTCGATCTCGGCGAGTTCGGCACCTTCCTGCACGATGTCGCCGACCTTGCAGTTGATCTGTTTCACCACGCCCGCAAACGGCGCGCGCAGGGTCTGCTCCATCTTCATCACTTCCAGCGTCAGGATCGGTGCGCCCTTCTCCAGCGTCTCGCCTTCCTTCGCCAGCAGCGCCACCACGGTGCCCGGCAAGGGTGCTACGATACGATCCTCGCCGACGTGCTCGTCGTCACCGCCGCTGAACGGATCGGCCCAGGTGAACTCGAAGCGCCCGTTGCGCGTGCGCACATAGATGTCGCGGCCGTCGAGCACCGCCACCGCATGGCTGCGCGAACCGTCAAGCGACACCGCGAACGCGCTATCGCCTTCGGCGTTGAAAGCAAAATCGATCTGGCGGCCGTCGATCTCCAGCGCCGACGCGCCGCCCCCATAGCGGCGTGCGATGGTCAGTTCGGTGCCCGGTCCTTGCTTGAAGGTGAACAGGCGATGGCGCTGGCCGACCGGCATCCAGCCGTCGGTCTGCCACGGCGATTGGACGTCGGCGCGCATCTCCTGCCGTTCGCGAGTCAGGATCGCAGCGACCGCTGCCGCGAGTTCGAGCGCCCCCGGCGCGGACGGCTTCGGCGTCAGGTCCTTGAGGTGCCGTTCGATGAAGCCGGTATCGATCTTGTTCTTGCGCACATCGGGATGGGTGATCAGCGCCGACAGGAACGGAATGTTGGTGACGACGCCGCGCACGTCGGTTTCTTCCAACCCGCGATTGAGCCGGTCGATGGCGACATCGCGCGTCGGCGCCCAGGCGATCACCTTGGCAAGCATGGCGTCGTAATGCGGCGACACGTTGCTGCCCTGCCGATAACCGGCATCGATCCGCAGCCCGCCGGCTTCCTCCGGCGTCCGCCACGTCTTGATGCGGCCGACCGACGGCATGAAGTTCTTGTCGGGATTTTCCGCATAGACCCGCGCCTCGATGGCGTGGCCGTTGAGTTTCAACTGGTCCTGCGTCATCGGCAGCTTCTCGCCGAAGGCGACGCGCAACTGCCACTCGACCAGATCGACACCGCTGATCAGTTCGGTCACCGGATGCTCGACCTGCAAGCGCGTGTTCATCTCGATGAAGAACACTTCCTTGCCGTCGGAGACGAATTCGATGGTGCCCGCACCGACGTAATTCACCGCGCCGGCCGCCTTGCGCGCGGCCTCGCAGACCTTCTCGCGCTGCGTGGCGTTGAGCGTCGGCGATGGCGCTTCCTCGATCACCTTCTGATGGCGGCGCTGCAAGGTGCATTCGCGCTCGAACAGCGATAGCAGATTGCCGTGGCTGTCGCCGATGATCTGCACTTCGATGTGACGCGGGTTCTGGACGTATTTCTCGATCAGCATGCGGTCGTCGCCGAACGCCGCCTTGGCCTCGCGCCGCGCGCTCTCCAGCGCCGCCTTCAATTCGGAGGCCTCGCGCACTACCCGCATGCCGCGCCCGCCGCCGCCCGCCGATGCCTTCACCAGCACCGGATAGCCGGCCTTGTCGGCTGCCGCCGCCAGCGTCGCGTCGTCCTGCGCCTCGCCGTGATAGCCCGGCACCAGCGGCACCCCGGCCTTTTCCATCAGCAGTTTTGAGCCGGACTTCGAGCCCATCGCGGTCATCATCGCAGCTGTCGGGCCGACGAACACCAGATTGGCGTCGGCGCAGGCCTGCGCGAATTCGGCGTTCTCGGACAGGAAGCCGTAGCCGGGATGGATCGCTTCCGCGCCGCTCTCGCGCGCCGCCGCAAGCACGCGCTCGATATTCAGATAGCTGTCGCGGGCCCGTGCCGGGCCGAGCAGCACGGCATCGTCGGCCATCGCAACATGGACCGCATCGGCATCGGCTTCGGAATAGACCGCGACGGTGCGCAGGCCCATGGCTTTCGCCGTGCGAATGACGCGGCAGGCAATCTCGCCGCGATTGGCAATCAAAAGCGTCCGGAAACGCCGGTAGTGTGCGGACCCAGCCATCATTACATCCTGAAAATACCGAAGCGGGTCGGCTCGATCGGCGCATTCGCCGCCGCCGACAGACCGAGACCCAGAACCAGACGCGTATCGGCGGGATCGATCACGCCGTCGTCCCACAGCCGCGCTGTGGCATAATAGGGACTGCCCTGCTTTTCATATTGCGCGCGGATCGGCGCCTGGAATTCGCGCTCCTCGTCAGTCGACCATGTGCCGCCCTTGGCCTCGATGCCTTCGCGGCGCACCGTGCTCAGCACCATCGCCGCCTGCTCGCCGCCCATCACCGAGATGCGCGCGTTCGGCCACATCCACAGAAAGCGCGGCGAATAGGCACGGCCGCACATGCCGTAATTGCCGGCGCCGTAGGAGCCGCCGATCACCACGGTGAACTTCGGCACCGATGTCGTCGCCACCGCCGTCACCAGCTTGGCGCCGTCGCGCGCGATGCCGCCCGCTTCGTACTTCTTGCCGACCATGAAGCCGGTGATGTTCTGCAGGAACACCACCGGAATGTTGCGCTGGCTGCACAGCTCGATGAAGTGCGCGCCCTTCAGCGAGCTTTCGCTAAAGAGGATGCCATTGTTGGCGACAATGCCGACTGGAAAACCCCAGATATGCGCGAAGCCGCACACCAGCGTCTGGCCGTAGAGTTTCTTGAATTCGTCGAACTCGGAGCCGTCGACGATCCGCGCGATGATGTCGCGCACGTCGAACGGCTTGCGGTTGTCGGCCGGCACCACGCCGTAGATTTCCTGCGGCGCGTAGAGCGGCTCGCGCGGCGTCTGCCATCCGGAGACATGCCGCGGCGACTGCTTCAGCGTGCCGACGATCTTGCGCGCGATGCCGATGGCGTGGCGGTCGTTCTGCGCGTAGTGGTCGGTGACGCCGGACTGGCGCGAATGCACATCGGCGCCGCCGAGTTCTTCCGCCGTCACCACTTCGCCGGTGGCGGCCTTCACCAGCGGCGGCCCGCCGAGGAAGATGGTGCCCTGGTTGCGCACGATGATGCTCTCGTCCGACATCGCCGGCACGTAAGCGCCGCCGGCGGTGCAGGAGCCCATCACGATGGCGATCTGCGCGATACCCTGCGCCGACAGATTGGCCTGGTTGTAGAAGATGCGGCCGAAATGGCGCTCGTCGGGAAAGACCTCGTCCTGCAGCGGCAGGAACGCGCCGCCGGAGTCCACCATGTAGACGCAGGGCAGATTGTTCTGCCGCGCGATGTCCTGCGCGCGCAGATGCTTCTTCACCGTCATCGGGTAGTAGGTGCCGCCCTTGACGGTCGCGTCGTTGGCGACGATCACGCATTCGCGCCCGGAGATGCGGCCGACGCCGGTGACGACGCTCGCCGAGTGCACGTCGCCGCCGTAAAGGCCATTGGCCGCCAGCGGCGACAGTTCGAGAAACGCGGTGCCGGGATCAATCAAGAGATCGACGCGATCACGCACGAACATCTTGCCGCGCGACCTGTGGCGTTCTCGCGAGGTCTTGCCGCCTCCGCCGGCCACTTCATTCAACTTACTACGAAGCTCGGCGACCAACAGGCGCATCGCTTCGGCGTTCTGCTGAAAATCCGACGAGCTGGTTTGAATACTGGAATGAAGCGGCATGACGTCCGGAGGGTTACGAGTGAACGGCGGCGGTGATGGCGGCCCATGTTGTCATTGCCGCGCCACTTCGCGCAACCTCAACTTTCGGGCTTCATGGCAAACACAATATATTCCGGCCGCTCTGCGCAAGGGGCGAACAGGACAAGGTTTCCGCCCGGTAAAACCTCACCCGCCACAATGCCTGCCGCACGAACATGCGCATCCGTCCGACCACGGATTGCGGCGGTCAGTTCGGGGGAAATAGATCGTTGAATCGAAACGGATCAGTGGGTCCAGGGGTCGGTCCGCTGGAACGCAAAATTGTCGGCATAGGCGGCCTGACGCCGGCCCCGCTCCTTCGGCTCGATGACCTGATAGGCAATGCCCTTGCGTTCGCAATAAGCGATGGCTTCTTCCTTGCTTGCGAAGCGCAGCGTCAGCTGCTGCTTCATGTCGCCCGAGCTGGTCCAGCCCATCAGCGGCTCGATAACGCGCGGCTGTTCAGGCTCGTAATCGAGTTGCCATTCGCGCGTCTTGGCGAAGCCGGATTGCATCGCGCTCTTGGCGGGTTTAAAGATACGTGCGGTCATGACGTGGCGTAGCCTGCTGATTCGCGTTTCGACAACAACCGAATTGGGCAAGCGCTGGACATCGCCGGCCCGTTACGCGCCGGACCGGAGTCCAAGCGGACCCGTGCCCCACGCGTGGCTGATGCTATAGTCCGTCCGCAGCCTTGTGACAATCTCGACAAGACACCATCTCCGGCAACCCGACGTTTGCTCCAGTCCAGACCTCACCGACGGTGCTCATGGATATCCACGCTACCTTGCCCCCGAAAGGCCGCGATCTCCGGCTCGACCTGTTCCGCGGGATCGCCAACTGGGCAATTTTCCTGGATCATATCCCCAACAACGTCGTGAACTGGATCACGACACGAAATTACGGGTTCAGCGACGCCGCCGATCTGTTCGTCTTCATTTCGGGCTACACGGCCTCGTTCGTCTACGCCAAGATGATGCTAGATCGCGGCTTCGTGGTCGGCGCCACCCGCCTGTTCAAGCGGGTCTGGCAGCTCTACGTGGCCCATGTCGTCCTGTTCGTGATCTACGTGGCCGCGATCGGCTATGTGGCGCAGCGCTATTATGACGTCGAGATCATCAACGAATTTAATGTCGCGGGATTGATCGAGAACCCGATCCAGACCCTGACGCATGGTCTGCTGCTCAGCTTCAAGCCGCTCAACCTCGACGTGCTGCCACTCTACATCGTGCTAATGGCGTTCTTCCCGCCGGTGCTGTGGATGATGTTGCGCCGGCCCGACCTGACCATGCTCGGGTCGCTCTGCCTGTATTTCGCGGCGCGGCATTACGGCTGGAATTTGCGCGGCTACCCGGAAGGCGAGTGGTACTTCAATCCCTTTACGTGGCAGGTGCTGTTCATGTTCGGGGCCTGGTTTGCGCTGGGCGGCGCCACCGCATCGCGCTCCGTGATCAACTCGCCGATCCTGCTCTATTTCGGCGGCGCCTATCTGATCTTCGCACTGATCATGACCATGGCGGGACGCTTCCCAGACTTCGGCGCGATGTTTCCGAGATGGCTGTATGACGCCTTCAATCCCAACGACAAAACCTACCTCGCGCCCTACCGCGTGCTGCACTTCGTGATCATCGCGTTCTTTGTCACCCGTTTCGTGCCCAAGGATTGGCCCGGTCTCGAGTGGCGGCTGTTCAGGCCGGTGATCAAATGCGGTCAGCAATCGCTGGCGGTCTTTTGCGTCGGCGTGTTCCTGTCCTTTGTCGCGCATTTCCTGCTGATCATGAGCTCCGGCTCGGTGCTGGCGCAGTTCGGCGTCAGCATCGCCGGCATCTTCGCCATGACCGTCGTCGCCTACTACATCTCCTGGTCGAAACAGCAGGACAAGCCGCGGCCGAAGCCGACCGCGACGGTCGATACCGCGCAAGCGCCCGCCGCACCGGTCAAGCGCGCGGATGCGGCGTAACGATATCATCGTCATGCCGGGCTTGAGGAGGAATGCGCTAGCTGCGTAATCCGGGTGCTTCGACACCGGTGCGCGCGACGTATTCGGTATAGCCGCCGCCATATTGATGGATGCCCTCGGGAGTCAATTCCAGCACGCGATTGGAAAGCGCCGCGAGGAAGTGGCGATCATGCGAGACGAACAGCATGGTGCCCTCGTAGTTGGCGAGCGCGGCGATCAGCATCTCCTTGGTCGCCATGTCGAGGTGGTTGGTCGGCTCGTCGAGTACCAGGAAATTCGGCGGATCGAACAGCATCAGGGCCATCACCAGCCGCGCCTTCTCGCCGCCCGACAGCACGCGGCACCTCTTCTCGACATCGTCGCCGGAAAACCCAAAACACCCGGCCAGCGCGCGCAACGAGCCCTGCCCCGCCTGCGGAAACGCGTCCTCCAATGACTGAAACACGGTGCGCTCGCCGTCCAGCAGATCCATCGCGTGCTGCGCGAAGTAGCCCATCTTGACGCTGCCGCCGCGCGAAACCGTGCCGGCATCCGGCTCCGTCGCGCCGGCGACCAGCTTGAGCAGGGTCGACTTCCCAGCGCCGTTGACGCCCATCACGCACCAGCGTTCCTTGCGACGCACCGCGAAATCCAGCGCCTGGTAAATCGTCCGATTGCCGTAGCCCTTGTGCACGTTCTTCAGGCTGACGACATCTTCGCCCGACCGCGGCGCCGCCGGAAAATCGAACAGCACGCTCTGCCGCCGCCGCGGCGGCTCCACGCGCTCGATCTTGTCGAGCTTCTTGACGCGGCTCTGCACCTGCGCAGCGTGCGAGGCGCGCGCCTTGAAGCGCTCGATGAACTTGATCTCCTTGGCCAGCATCGCTTGCTGCCGCTCGAACTGCGCCTGCTGTTGCTTTTCGTTCAGGGCACGCTGCTGCTCGTAGAATTCATAGTTGCCGGAATAGGTGGTCAGCGTGCCGCCATCGATCTCGACGATCTTGCCGACGATGCGATTCATGAATTCGCGATCGTGGGACGTCATCAACAGCAGGCCCTCATAGCCTTTCAGGAATTGCTCCAGCCAGATCAGGCTTTCGAGGTCGAGATGGTTGCTGGGCTCGTCGAGGATCATGGCGTCGGGCCGCATCAAGAGGATGCGCGCCAGCGCCACGCGCATCTTCCAGCCGCCGGACAGCTTGCCGACATCGCCATCCATCATTTCCTGACTGAAGCCGAGGCCGGCCAGCACCTCGCGGGCGCGGCCCTCGAGCGCATAGCCGTCGAGTTCCTCAAACCGCGCCTGCACCTCGCCATAGCGCGCGATGATGTCGTCCATTTCATCGGCGCGGTCCGGATCGGCCATGGCCGTTTCGAGGGCTTTGAGCTCAATCGCGACTTCGCTGACCGGCCCCGCGCCGTCCATGACTTCGGCCGCCGCGCTGCGACCACTCATCTCGCCGACGTCCTGGCTGAAGTAACCGATGGTGACGCCGCGATCGACCGCGACCTGCCCTTCATCCGGATGATCCTGACCGGTGATCATACGGAACAGCGTGGTCTTGCCCGCGCCGTTGGGACCGACCAGTCCCACCTTTTCGCCGCGCTGAAGTGCTGCGGAGGCTTCCACGAAAAGCAGCTGGTGGCCGTTCTGCTTCGTGATGTTGTCGAGCCGGATCATTGTTCCACGCGCCATCCCGAAGCGCGCGCATCAGGACCAAGCTATTGATGAAGTTGTGATTTTGGTCGGGGCAGCTGGATTCGAACCAACGACCTGCAGTACCCAAAACTGCCGCGCTACCAGGCTGCGCTATACCCCGATGAACCTGCAAATCACATAAATGGATTTGCCACGGCGCAATGTCGATACACGCTCTGGGCGGCGCCAGCAAGCCGCAACCAAAGCCTCAACGACCGTTGAAAAGCGGGTGCGCGACACGATCGCCGGCGGCGATACCGTATCGCTTGGCGGTCCCTGCCATCACCTCGAGGACGCCTTTCGCAGGCCCATGCGAGCGGATGATGGCGGTCGATTGCGGTGTCGTGTTCTCGGCGATACGCAGGATGCGGCCATCGGCCTGGATGAAGATCATGTCCAGCGGGATGAAGGTGTTCTTCATCCACATCGAGATTTCCTGCGGCGGTGAGAAATCGAACAGCATGCCGCGGCCGTCGGGCAGCTCCTTGCGAAACATCAGCCCAGTCCGCTTCTCCTCCTCGGTCGTCGCCATCTCGACCGAAAACACCTGAACGCCGGACTTCGTGGCGATCTCGAGAGTCTGCAGCTCTGCCGCCTGCGCTCCGCGCCCGATCAGCAGACCGAAGGCGAACAGCACCAGCGCGGCGATCACCGGCCGGCGCTGCCGACGGCATCGTGCAAACCATTGAGAAAACGCCATCGACATCTGCCCCTGTCCGCGCATGCAAATCTGCGATGGCGACGATAGGTAGCGGATTTTACGTCAAGCGCAACGGCAGTGCAGCGGCTTTACAGGCTTGTGAACGCCATCGGTGCGGCGAGCGCGGTATCAAGAGACACTCTTCACGCATCCAACGTCCGATCGGCGGCTCCAGCGGCCGCGAGCAGCCCTAGTGGGACGCGAGACCTGAAGGACCCGTCTCCGGATGAATCTCTGCCGCCATCATGCCCTTCGAGCCCGGCCCGAAACGGACGAGCACATACTGCCCCGGCCGCAGTTCGGTCATGCCGTAGCGTCGCAAAGTTTCCATATGCACGAAAATGTCGGGCGTGCCCTCACCGCAGGTGACGAAACCGAAGCCTCGTAGCCGGTTAAACCACTTCACCTGCGCCCGCTCGAGCCCGCTGGTGGGCGTCACGGTGACGTGCGTGCGCGGCGGCAGCATCTGCGCCGGATGGACGGCGGTCGACTCGTCCATCGAGACGACGCGGAACGCCTGATAGCCCTTCTGCCGCTGCACGCATTCACAGACGATCCGGGCACCTTCGTATGCGGTCTGATAGCCGTCACGGCGCAGCACGGTGACATGCAGCAGCACATCTGCCGATCCGTCGTCAGGGATGATGAAGCCATAGCCCTTGGAGGCATCGAACCACTTGATGACGCCCCGCACTTCGATCAGCCGGTTGGGATCGGTGAGATTTGCGAAGGGGTCGAGCGACGTGCCGCGGCTTTCCTGGACAAATGAATCTGTTAGCGCTCTGCCCACGCTGCCAGCCTTTCGGTCAAATTGTTTTGATTCAAATCCGTCCGACCCCATGACCCCCGGACCCCACTCGTTCGTCAAATCCTGCGGCCACGCCACCGTTGCGGTAACGCGCAACGACTCTCCGCCAGTCGTTGTTCTCGAAGAAGCCTCGCGAATCTCCTGATTCGACGATAGCACTCTCACCCCGCTCGCAAACACAAAAAACCGACCGTCAACGATCTATAAACAATCTTGCGTTCCGCGAATCAGATTCGTGCGCGCGTGCGCCGCATCTTCGATGAGAAACCGACAGGTCAATTGCCGACGAAGGGCCCCAACGTTTCGCCGATGTCGTAACGGATCACGAGATCCGCATCGTCATCCTGCTCGGTCGGCTCGTTGTTGATGATGACGAGACGAGCTCCGGAGTTCTTCGCAAGCAAGGGCATGCCGGCTGCAGGCCACACCACCAAAGACGAGCCGATCACCACGAACAGATCGCAGGCTTGCGACAGCTCGGTGGCACGGCGCATCGCATCCTCGGGCATCGATTGACCGAACGAGATCGTCGCGGTCTTCACCGGCTCGCCGCAATCGTCGCAGACAGGCGCGTGGCCCGTCGCGTCGAAACGCGTTTTGGCCCAGTCCAGTTCATGGCGCTTGTCGCATCCGAGACAGCGGGCATAGGTGGTGTTGCCGTGCAGTTCGATGACGTCTTCGGTGGCGATGCCGGACGTCTGGTGCAGGTTATCGATGTTCTGGGTAATGACACCGGGAACCTTGCCGGCCTTATAAAGGGCCGCGAGGGCGCGATGGCCTCGTCCGGGGCGGGCCGCGGCAAACGTCGGTTCCATGTTGAAGCGGCGGCGCCACGACTCGTCCCTTGCCTCCTGGCTGGCGATGAATTCGTCGAAAGGGATCGGCCGGTTGCGGGTCCACAGCCCGCCCGGCGAACGGAAATCTGGAATGCCGCACTCGGTGGAAATTCCCGCGCCGGTGAACGGAACGATCGCGGTCGACATCGCAATCATTTCGCCGAGGCGCTCCACGCCGCTCTGAAGGTCCGTTGCAATCATCTGTTGCCCTGTCCTGACATTGGCATCGCTGTGGCCAACGCTGCTTCGTATCAAGAGTTCAGGGAATCACGGGCAGAGCTGAATTTCCAGTGCTGTTTGACACGCGGCGCGCGCCGCGCCCGCAAGTCCTCAGGTCCTGCCGCCGGACGTTATTTGCCGAGATAGCGGCGCACCGCGGCGACCGAACCGCCGACTTCGCCGATCGCGGCGAAAAGCCGGTCCTGCGAAACGTTGAAGCGCCCGGCCCAATAGCTGGTGGCCGCCGGATCGTTGACGTCGATCTCGCGCGGCGGCGCCACCCCGCGATTTTGAAACAGCACGACCGATACTGGCACCAGCATGATCATGCGGAAAGTTTATCACCGTTGCCGCCGGGCCCAAGCGATAGCCGGCCCAGTCGTTAACATAATCTTTCCGGAAGCATTCCGCCATGCGGCGCCGCCGCTCGATATCCGTCCGGAAACGCCTTACATATCGCGCGGCGGCTGATCGATAGTGACCATGCCTCGGCCAGCCAGACAGGCCCGACCGTCATAAGCTCGGAGAAACGATATGCGTTATCTGCACACCATGCTGCGTGTCCGCAATCTCGACACCGCTCTGAAATTCTTTTGCGACGCGCTGGGGCTGAAGGAGGTCCGGCGCATCGATAACGAGAAGGGCCGCTTCACGCTCGTCTTCCTCGGCGCGCCGGCCGACGACGTTTTGATCCAACACAGCAAGGGCCGTGGCGCGCCGCTGGTTGAACTGACCTATAATTGGGACGAGGAGACCTACGGCGAGGATCGCTTCTTCGGCCATCTCGCCTACGAGGTCGACGACATCTATGCGACCTGCGAGCGGTTGATGAAACTCGGCATCACCATCAATCGCCCACCGCGCGACGGACAGATGGCGTTTATCCGCTCTCCCGATCTGCATTCGATCGAGCTTCTGCAGGCCGGCGACGCCAAACCGCCGCAAGAGCCATGGGCGTCGATGCCAAATACCGGACACTGGTAAGGCGCAGGAACCAAGTCGTTCTCAAGTGCGTTACCTCGGCGTCAAACAACGAGGAGAGACGCATGGGACGCGGCATTTTGCTGTGGCTGTTGGGTGTACCGATTCCGGTGATCATTCTGTTGTGGCTGTTCTTCCGCTGAGCGGCTACGAACTGACAGCGCGACTGGACACCAAAAAGGCTTCGCTGCGCGAAGCCTTTTTTCTTGGTGCGAATACTTCGAGCCGACAGCTTAGTTGAAGCCGCGCTCGAACCACAGGATGCCGACGATAATCGCTAGTGTCACGACGGTAACCGCGGCGCGCCGGGTCCAGCTCATGCCCTGGCCAAACCACCAGAGCAACGCGCAACACATGATGACCGGAACGATGATATCGAGCCGCATGCCGCTCCCTGCCCGTTGATGTGTGCGGCTCAGCGCATGCCGCCGCTGACTCCATAACCGCCGCCGACGCCGATACCGATTCCGCCTCCGATCTTGACGCACGTCTCGGAGCCTTCAAGCTTGACGAAGCCGGGCCCGAACTCGGCGCAGGTTGTCGAGCGAGGCTTCGGCGCTCTCGTTTCAACAGGCGTCCGTCCCTGCGCGCCGTGCGCGGCCGGGTTGTCCGTCGGGCTCTGACGTCGGGCGCCGGATTGCGCGAATACGACTGAGCCGGAGGCGATCAGGACACTCGTGATGATTGTGGCTTTGAACATCATGCCGATTGCGTCCGGTGAAGATCGAGGGGAACGGCGGCGCTGTCTCCGAACGAGGAGATGGCGCTCCCTAGCGGAATCGAACCGCTCTCTCCACCGTGAAAGGGTGGCGTCCTGACCGATAGACGAAGGGAGCGAAACACCGGACCGGCTGCTTTCACATACCGACCTGCCGTTCCGCGCTGCCGAAAATGTCCGCTAAATCAATCGCTTGATGAAACGTCGACCCGGCGCCGAACCGACATGCTAGGGTCTGATCCGGGGACAGCGGCGAACGTATAATGGCGTTTGCCGGCACGGGCAAGTCGTCTTGGCTGCATCGAGGGCGGATTGTGGACGGAAGAATCGCCGGGCAACATCCGCAGGCAGATGTTGGGCCGTCCGGTACCGCACGCTACGCTCGCGAGATCCGCGAGAGGACCAGCCCGAGAGGAACCGTTATGGCCCGCAAGTTGATCGACATTTCCGTGCCGCTGCAAAACGATGTGCCCGCCGACCCGCCCGGCAATCACCCCACCATCCAATATATCGATCACCAGCAGGGGCTGCCGCGGATGCTGCAGTTCTTCGATGGCCTCAAGGCGGAAGACCTCCCGGACGGTCAGGGCTGGGCCGTGGAGATGGTCGACCTCTCGACCCATAATGGCACCCATCTCGACGCGCCCTGGCATTTTCATCCGACGATGAATCGCGGTGAGCGCGCCTGGACGATCGACGAAGTGCCACTGGAGTGGTGTTTTCAGCCCGGCGTGAAGCTCGATTTTCGGCATCTCCCCGACGGTTACGTCGCGACTGCCGCCGACGTCGCCGACGAATTGAAGCGGATCGGTCATACGCTGTCGCCCCTCGAGATCGTGGTCGTGAACACCAGCGCGGGCGAGAAGTACGGTCGCGCCGACTACGTCACCTCCGGTTGCGGTATGGGTTATGAAGCCACGATGTATCTGCTCGAGCGTGGCGTCCGTCTCACCGGCACCGACGGCTGGAGCTGGGACGCGCCGTTCGTCCATACCGCCGAGAAGTATGCGCGCACAAAGGATGCGAGCCTGATCTGGGAAGGCCACAAGGCCGGCCGCCATATCGGCTACTGCCATCTCGAAAAACTGCATCGTCTCGAGGAGCTGCCCGCGACCGGATTTACCGTCGCCTGCTTCCCGGTGAAGATCGAACGCGCCTCCGCCGGATGGACCCGCGCGGTAGCCATTATCGATGGCTAGCCGAACGCTGCCTCGGCATTCGTTTGGCGCGCCGCAGCCCGGAGTGGCCATATCCCAGCGGCCTCATCGACGGAACGCGACGCACTCCCTCAACGTTGGGGCGAGGCCCGCACGCTTCCCCTCGCCGCCGCACCTGCTATCATCCGTTAGCTGCAGGAGATCGCCATGACCCTTCCCCCGGACAATGCTGCCGACCTTCGTTCCAGAATGCACGCTGCGGTGCGCGATCACTGGGTCGCATTTCTGATCGAAGGCATCCTGCTCGTCATTCTCGGTCTCGCCGCGATGATCGTCCCGCCGCTAGCCAGTCTCGCCGTCACCGTTTTCCTCGGCTGGCTCTTCCTTGTCAGCGGCATCGTCGGTCTGGCACTGACGTTCTGGGCACGGCAGATGCCAGGGTTCTGGTGGTCGCTGATCTCGGCGCTGCTGGCGATCGTGGTTGGAGGCATTCTGCTAGCGCGTCCGGTGCAAGGCACCCTGACGCTGACCATCGTCGTCGGCGCTTATTTCCTCGCCGAGGGCGTGACCACCATCATGTACGCGCTGGAGCACCGTCGCGAACTGTCGCAGCGCTGGGGCTGGATGCTGACCGCCGGCATCGTGGATATCATTGTCGCCCTGATCATCGTGGCCGGCCTGCCCGGCTCGGCACTCTGGGCGATCGGACTTCTTGTCGGGATCAACCTGCTGTTCGGCGGGGCCACCTTGATCGCCGTCGCGCTGGCCGCCCGCAATCAATAACGAACCCGATCAGCAACCGCGACAGATGCTCTTGAGCTTGCGGTTGAGCTGCGCATCCTCGCGGCTGATCGGATCGTTCGGGTTATCGATATTTTTCTCCGACGGCACCTCGTCGCGGCGCGGCTGACGATGTCCTACCGGCGCGCTCGGAATGGGAATGGTCGCGCCAGCATTCGGCGCCGTCTGCCCCACTCCGCTCTGGCCGGTTTGCGCGATCGCCTGCGGTGCGGCAATCACCAGCAGCAAGGCCGTCGTTGCGATCCATCTGTTCATGTCGGCCTCCATTGGTTTGCCTCGATCTCATTGAAGCGGATTCGAGACCCGTGCGCCACCTCACGTCAAGCTGTATTCATCGTCCGTCTGCAAATTCCCGCCACCGGCGAGATACCTAACGAGAACGGTCCGGGATTTCGATCGTTCCGCAGTTGCGCCGTCCCTGCGCCGCACAGTCCAGTGACTTGCGGGTGTCGACCATCGTCATCATCAGCCAGACACCGGCGGCAACCAGCACCAGGAAGATGCCGAGCAGCACGACATTCTCGAGCGTCCGATGATTTTCGTCGTCGTCAGGCGGCGGCTTCATCGACGCGTGTCGTCTTGCGGCCGCGGCGGATAGACGTGCAGCTCGCCGCAGTAGTCCGCGACGCGGTAATCCGCGTCCGGTCCGTCCGGCTGGGACAAATAGCTCGGACCCACCGGCGACTTGCCGAACCCGCCGGGAATATCCAGCACGAATTCCGGCTGGCACAGCCCGGACACCCGTCCGCGCAGCTGCCGCACCAAGGCTTGCCCTTCCGCCAGCGTCAGACGCAGGTGAGCGGTGCCGGGCGCAAGGTCGCCGTGATGCAGATAATACGGCTTGATCCGGCATTCGACAAAGGCGCGCATCAAGGCTTCCAGCGCCTCGGCATTGTCATTGACACCTCGCAGCAGCACCGACTGGCTGACGACGGGAATGCCCGCATCGACAATCCGCGCGCAGGCCGCACGTGCCGCCGGCGTGAACTCGCGTGCGTGGTTCGCATGAACCGCGAGCCATGTCGTCGCGCCCGGCACGCGCAGCGCCTGCGTCATCGCGGCATCGATCCGCATCGGGTCGACCATCGGCACGCGCGTGTGAATGCGGATGATCCGGACATGATCGATCGCCGCGAGATCGCGCATGACCTCGGCGAGCCGGCGCGGCGATAGCACCAGCGGATCGCCGCCGGTCAGGATCACCTCCCAAATGTCCCGATGGGTCCGGATGTAATCGAGCGCACGTGCGTAGATATCCGGCGTCAGCGCCGTCTCCTTGCCCGGTCCCACCATCTCGCGACGGAAACAGAAGCGGCAATACACCGCGCAGACATGCACCAGCTTCAGAAGGACACGATCCGGATAGCGATGGACGATGCCTTCGACCGGCGAGTGTGCGTTGTCTCCGATCGGATCGATATCATCGATCGCGTCGTGATTGAGTTCGCGCGCGTCGGGAATATACTGAAGCGCAATGGGGTCGGCCGGATCGTGCGGATCGATCAGCGCGGCCACGTCCGGCGTCAACGCCACGGCATAGCGGGCCGCAACGTTCTCCAACTCCGGCAGCGCGGTCGCGGGCACGAGACCTTGCGCCAGCAATTGCCGCGGCTGGCGTAGCGTGGTCGATATCTTCTCGTTCATAGGTTATCCGCTGGTGGCACCCAGACCACCTGATCCACGCGACGGGCGCCGCTCGCCAGCATCACCAGCCGGTCGAAGCCAAGCGCGACGCCGCTCGCCGGCGGCATTATAGCCATTGCGGCGAGGAAATCCTCGTCGAGCGGATAGCGCTCGCCGTACAATCGCTGCTTGTCGTCCATCGCCAGCGTGAAGCGGCGGCGCTGTTCCGCCGCATCCGTCAGTTCGCCGAAGCCATTGGCGAGTTCGACCCCGCAGACATAGATTTCAAACCGCTCCGACACGCGCGGGTCCGCGGGCTTGACGCGCGCCAGCGCCGCCTCGGGCGCGGGATATTCGTAGAGAATCGTCGGCCGTCCCTGCCCCAGATGCGGTTCGACATGCGCCACCAGCACCTTGCTGAAGATGTCGGACCACGTGTCATCCGCCGTGACTCGGACCGCCTCGCGCGCGGCAGATGCCAGCGCATCACGATCCCCCTCGCCGCCGTGGATGGTGGTCAGCAGATCGATCCCGGCATAACGCACAAACGTCTCCGCCAGCGTCAGGCGTTCCGGCGCGGCGAACGGATCGGCCGTGCGCCCCCGAAATGAAAATTGCCGACTGCCGGTGATTTTCGCGGCCAGCGCGATCAAGGCCACGCAATCGTCAATCACCGCCTCATAAGGCGCGTTGGCGCGATACCATTCCAGCATGGTGAATTCAGGCAGGTGCAGGTCGCCGCGTTCGCGGTCGCGGAACACCCGCGCGAACTCGACGATTCTCTCTTCACCGGCGGCCAGAAGCTTTTTGCAGGCGAATTCCGGCGACGTGCGCAGATAGCGCGGCAGCCGTTCGCCCGATGGCGCCGAGACGGTCGTCGCGGGCGCATGCAGGTGCGTTTCGTTGCCGGGAGACACCTGGAGCACACCGGTTTCGACCTCGACGAAATCCCGCGCCACGAACCAGTCGCGGCACGCGGCGGTAATCGCGCGGCGGGCGGCAAGAAACGGTTTTCGATCCCGGTAGCGGTTGGGGTCCCACCAGGGCGACGGACGCTCGGCCGGGCTCATGAACAGGCCATTCCGCCCGCTCGCCGATGACATGCGAGATGCGGCGCGCCGCCGCGCCGCGTCACGGCGGTCGGTACGAATCTTGGACCGAGCCCCCTAGCGTCAGCGTCCCAAATCAGTATGTTGCAGCCCGAAACCGCTTCGCCGCCGCTGGAACTGCCGTGTCCAGATCGGTCCTGAATCCAAATATTGGGAATAAATTCTGTGAGAGTCATCGCCAGTTCTATCCGCAAGGGCAATGTGATCGAGCAAAACGGCCAACTCTATGTGGTCCTCTCGGCCGAAAACATCCATCCCGGCAAGGGCACGCCGGTCAGCCAGATCGAGATGCGCCGAATCAGCGACGGCGTAAAGATCTCGGAACGCTACAAGACGACCGATCAGGTCGAGCGCGCCACCATCGAGGACCGCAACTACAACTACCTCTATGAGGACGCCGACGGCTTTCACTTCATGAATAATGAAACCTATGATCAGGTTCAGGTTCCGAAGGACGTGGTGGGCAACGCGGCCCCCTACCTTCAGGAGAACATGACCGTGAAGCTGTCGATGCACGACACCACGCCGGTCGCGATCACGCTGCCGCAGCGCGTCACGCTCGAAGTAGTCGAGACCGAACCGGTGACCAAGGGCCAGACGGCTTCCTCGTCCTACAAGCCCGCGATCCTCTCCAATGGCGTCCGGTCCGCGGTGCCGCCGCATGTGACCGTCGGCACGCGGATCGTCGTTATGACCGAAGACGGCTCCTACGTCGAGCGCGCCAAGGACTGATTGCTCGTCCGGCAACGAGCAGTGGCCCGAGGGAGCCGAGCGATTGCGACAGGCCATCTCACGTTGCACATCGAGAGCATCAAGTCGGCGATGCTTCGCGGCGCTCGTGACCCCTGAGTTGTCTGATCGGTCCTGCGGCGGCCTACGAGTTCAAGACGCCCGTTATAACGGCAGTGCATGTCGAATGACGGGCGGCGCTCGACCAGTTCAAGTCTGAAATTTTGGCCCAGTCCGAGCTTGCGGGCCGCTTCACCTTCGCCAGCCGGCGACGGGTATCGTCATCCGATCCGCGGAGCCGGACAGCAAGAGCAACTGACTTTCCGCCACGGGTTCCCGCGTCGAAAAGATCGCTGGTGCCTGCCGCCGAGGTCCCTACACTATCCGCATGGACAGCATCGATTCCCGACGCGGTGTGACACGGCGCGGCATCCTGCGGGCGGCCTTTGGCGGCAGCGCGCTGTTGTTCGCACCCGCAACGACCGTTGCCGCGCCCGCCGGCTTCGACGCCTGGCGCGAGGCCTTTCAAGCCAAGGCCCGCGCGCACGGCATTTCCGACCAGACCTATCGCAGCGTGATGGGCGGTCTCGAGCCGGACATGAGCGTCTTCCAGAAGATGCGCAAGCAGCCGGAATTCCACGAACAGGTCTGGCAATACATCAACCGGCGCGTTTCCGACTGGCGCATCATTGCCGGCAAGGAGGCGCTGCGGAAGAACCAGGCGTTGTTCGCGCGCATCGAAAAGGATTTCGGCGTCGAGCGCGGAACACTCTTGGCGCTGTGGGGCGTCGAGTCCGCCTATGGCGATCCGCTGGTACAGCAGAACCATATGCGGCCGGTGTTTCCCGCGCTCGCGGCGCTGGCGTGGAATGAGCCGCGACGGCGCGCCTATTGGGAAACCGAACTGATCAACGCGCTGAAGATCGTGCAGCGCGGCTGGAGCACGCCGCAAGAGATGCGCGGCTCCTGGGCCGGCGCGATGGGTCACACCCAATGGATGCCCGAGGTCTGGCTGAACGTCGGTATCGACTACAACGGCGATGGCCGCGTCTCGCCATTCGGCAAGCCCGACGACGCCTTGGGATCGACTGCACGCTATCTCGTCAACCGCGGCAAGTATCACCGCAATGAACATTGGGGTTACGAGGTGCGCGCATCCGGCGCTTCGTCGTCACAGGCGAGCCGCAGCTATGCCGCATGGGCCAATGCCGGCGTCACCCGCGCGGACGGTCAGCCGTTTCCCCAGCCAAACGCCTCCGCCAAACTGTGGACGCCGGTGCAGGGCGGCCCGTCGTTCCTGCTCGGCCCGAATTTTTATTCGGTGCGCAGCTACAATCCCTCGATGAATTACGCACTGGCGATCTGCCATCTCGGCGACCGCATCCTTGGCGGCGGGCCGTTCATTCAGCCCTTCCCCGGCTCCGAGCGCGCCCTGACGCTGGCGGAAGTTCAGGAAGTGCAGACCCGCCTCACCCGCGCCGGTTTCGACACCGGCGGCACCGACGGCCGTGTCGGCAACGACACCATGAAAGCCGTGAAGGATTTTCAGCAGAAGGTCGGCCTGCCCGCTGACGGCTATGCAGGGCTGAAGGTGCTGGCACGGCTGCGTGGCGGCTAGCGCGGATTCGTCGTCATTGCGAGTGACGAAGCAATGACGAACAAACGAGCCTCACACAACAGCATCGTCCCCGCGCAGGCGGGGACCTATACGCGCAGCAGACGTAATACGGAAAACATCCGTTGTTCGTGCTTGCCATACTCATCAAGGCCGGGGGTTATGGGTGCCCGCCTGCGCGGGGACGACGTGCTGTGAGTTCGCGCAACACAACGTGCGCTTAGACACTTACCGAATCCTCGCCGGTCCCGCGTCCGGCACCGCGACATCGATCACTCGCAATTGCACGCGCTCGGCGCCCTGCCAGCGATCGACGCTGAGCGAGCCCGCGACATGCAGGAGCTGGCCGCGATTGTCCTTCAGTGCATTGCCGAGCTTCTGGCCGATGGCCCGGAACGCGATGCCGTTGACGATGGCGCCGTCACCCGATTTCAAGCGCACGCGTAAATGCGCCTGCCCGACTTCGTCGGCATAGACGAGCTGGTGCGACGGCAGCGCGATCACCGGCTCGGGATTTCCGGCGCCATAAGGGCCGGCGCGATTGAGGGTCGTCGCCAGCTCCGGGGTCACGGCGCGCGCGCTGACGGCGCCGTCGACGAGCAGCTCATGAATGTTACGCGATCGCGCCACGTCATCGGCCAGCACAGCTTCGATATAGGCGCGGAATTCGGCGAGCTGCTCCTTGCGCAGGGTGATGCCGGCCGCCATGGCGTGGCCGCCACCCTTCATCAGCAAGCCGTCGCTCACCGCCTGCCGCACCGCCTTGCCGAGATCGACGCCGGAGATTGAGCGACCGGAGCCGGTGCCGATGCCGCCGGGCTCGAGCGCAATCGCAAACGCGGGCCGCGAAAATTTCTCCTTCAGCCGCGATGCCACGAGGCCAACCACGCCCGGGTGCCACCCCTCGGCGGCGGTCACGATTACCGCGCCCTTGTCCTCAAGGCCAAGCGCAGCGAGCGCTTCGGCTTCGGCCTGCGCCTCCGCCGCCTGCTCGATCACGCGGCGCTCGCTGTTGAGGCGATCCAGTTCGGCAGCGATGCGCGCGGCTTCCGACACATCGCCTTCGAGCAGCAGCCGCACGCCGAGATCCGCCCGGCCGATACGGCCGCCGGCATTGATGCGCGGCCCCAGCATGAAGCCGAGATGCCACGCCTCCGGCGGGCCGTTCAGCCGCGCGATATCCATCAAGGCAGTATGGCCGACATGATCGCGCCGGCGCAGCGCGATCAGCCCCTTCGCCACGAAGGCACGGTTGAGGCCGGTAAGCGCGGCGACATCGGCCACCGTGCCGAGCGCGACGTGATGCAGCATACCGAGCAGATCGGGCTCGGGCCGCTGATCGTTCCAGAATCCGCGCCCACGCAGTTCGCGGTTGAGCGCCACCAGCGTGACGAACACCAGCCCGACCGCGGCGAGATGACCAAGGCCGGACAAGTCATCCGGCCGGTTCGGATTCACCAGCGCATCGACCGCCGGCAGATTGTCGCCGCATTGATGATGGTCGATCACCACCACCGACATGCCGAGCCGCTTCGCTTCGGCCAGCGCCTCGATGCTGGTGGTGCCGCAATCGACCGTGATCAGCAGCGTCGTGCCCTTGGCGGCGAGCACTTTCACGGCTTCGACATTGGGCCCGTAACCTTCGAAAATCCGATCCGGAATATGGATCAACGGATCGAGCCCGCAATGCCGCAGATGCCATGCCAGCAGCGCCGATGATGTCGCGCCGTCGACATCGTAATCGCCGAAAATGGCGACCCTCTCGCCACGCGCGACGGCATCGGCGATCCGTCTGGTGGCCGCTTCCATCTGCGTCACGGTGAACGGGTCGGGCATCAATTTGCGGATCGTCGGATCGAGAAAATCCGTCACCGCGTCGAGATCGACGCCGCGCCCGGCGAGAACACGCGCGAGCATTTCCGGCAGTTGGTGGCGCTGCGCGATGGCCAGCGCCTGCGCGGCGCCACGCGCATCGAGGCGATCGCGCCACAGGCGGCCGGTCGCGGATCGCGATACGCCCAGAAAGGCCGACGGTGTTTCCTGCGGGATGATGGTGGGCGGCGTCATGATGGCGGCATCAGATAAGCGCGATCGCGCGTGGCGCAATCCGGGCCGTAGCCCATCAGCAGCCCATCCGCGCGGCGAGATCGTCGAAGTCGGCGGCGACGACATCCCAGTTGCCGTTCGCCTCGAAGTCCTTGCTCTGCAACGGGCCGTATTCGGTGACGCGCGGCACGAAGGCGGTTTTCAATCCATGCTTCTGCGCCGCCGCGAGATCGTTATTGTGGGCGGCGACCATCATCACCTGCCCCGGCTGCAAGCCGAGCAACCGCGCCGCGCCGAGATAGGTTTCCGGGTCCGGCTTGTAGTGTTCGAACAATTCGGCGGACAGGATCAGGTCCCAGGGCAGCCCGGCATTCTTCGCCATGTTGTTGAGCAGCGCGACGTTGCCGTTCGACAGCGTGCCGATGGTGAACTTGCGCTTCAGCCGGGTCAGGCCGCTGATGCTGTCAGGCCATGGCTGCAATCGATGCCAGCCCAGCGTCATGTAAGTCAGGTCATCCTCGTTCAGCCCGCTGATGCCGAACCGCGCAACCAGCGTCTCCAGCGATTGGCGATGCAGGCGATCGAGCGGCAGATAACCGCGCTCAGGATGTTTGCGCACCTCATCCATCGACGGCACATAGGCGCCGCGCCACGCATCGACCAGCCCGGTCCAGTCGGCCTTGATGCCGCGCGCGTCGCCCCAGCGGGTGAAGTCGCCGATCAAACTGCCGCGCCAGTCGACCACGGTGCCGAAGACATCAAACACCATGGCTTTCACGTTCGACAGCTTCGTGGAAACGGTCATAGCCCCTCATTCCCCCGGCGTCCGCACCATTCCAGGTGCGTCAGAGCATCTTGCGATATTGGATGAAGCCCAGATGCTCGGCGACTTTGTCGTAGAGGATACGGGCCTGCGTGTTGGTCTCATGTGTCAGCCAATAGACCCGGTTGGCGCCTGCCGCCTTCGCTTCGGCGTAGACCGCCTCGATCAAAGCGCGGCCGAGCCCGAGTCCGCGCGCACTATCGTCCACAAAGAGATCCTGCAGATAGCAGTAATCACTCGGCGCCCAGGTCGAGCGATGAAAGATGAAATGGACGATGCCGGTCAGCTTGCCGTCAACATAGGCGCCGAGCAGACGCATCGGCTCTGCCGGATCATGAAAACGGCTCCACGTGACGTCGCTGGTGGCCGGCGGCACGCTGGTTTTATAGAACGCCAGATAGCCATTCCAGAGCGGCTCCCACGCCGCGCGCTCATCGGCGCCGACCGGCTTGACCACAACGTCCTTTTTCATCACGCCCCTCAGTCGAGGTGGAATTTCTCGATCTGCCTGTGTTCGCCCTTGATGATGCGCACCGTGCCGGTGACCGAACGCATCACCACGGTCTCAGTCTCGATCAGGCCATCCTTGCGGAACTTGACGCCCGAGAGCAGCGAGCCGTCGGTGACACCGGTCGCGGCGAACAGGCAGTCGCCCTTCACCATGTCCTCGATGCCGTAGATCATCTTCGGATCGGTGACGCCCATCTTCTTGGCCCGCTCGCGCTTCTCCTCGGTATCGAGGATGAGACGGCACTGCATCTGGCCGCCGATACAACGCAGCGCGGCCGCCGCCAGCACGCCCTCCGGCGCGCCGCCGGTGCCCATGTAGATGTCGACACCGGTATTCTCGCTGTCGGCGGTGTGAATGACGCCGGCGACGTCGCCATCGGTGATCAGGCGCACGGCCGCGCCGGTCGAGCGGATCGCGGCGATGATGTCGGCGTGGCGCGGGCGCTCCAGCACCAGCGCGGTGATCGCCGAGGGCGGCACGCCCTTGGCCTTGGCGAGGCGGCGAATGTTTTCATCGGCCGGGGCATCGAGATCGATCACATTCTTGTCGTAGCCCGGACCGATCGCGATCTTCTCCATGTACACGTCCGGCGCATGCAGCAGCGTGCCGCCGTCGGCCATCGCCATGGTGGCAATCGCGCCGGGCATGTTCTTGGCACAAAGCGTGGTGCCTTCCAGCGGATCGACGGCGATATCGACTTCGGGGCCCGCATTGATGCCGACCTTCTCGCCGATATAGAGCATCGGCGCTTCGTCGCGCTCGCCCTCGCCGATGACGATGGTGCCGGTGATCGGCATCTTGTTCAGCTCGCGGCGCATCGCATCCACGGCCGCCTGATCCGCCTGCTTCTCGTTGCCGTGGCCGCGCAGCCGCGCCGCCGACACCGCAGCCCGTTCGGTCACGCGCACGATCTCGAGCGTCAGAATGCGCTCCAGCAACTGCTGCGGCGGAACGGAAATGTGTGTCGACATTGCAAATACTCCTTAGACGGTCACGACGAGCCCGCGGCCCGCATGCAAATGGACGGACGATCTGTTCCGGGGTGCTTCTCAGCCGGCCACGGAACGATGCGTTAGTTCTTCTCGATCCTGATCACCTGCGGACGGCCGCTGATGACCTTGTCGCGCTGGACGGCCTGCAGCGCACCCCGCACGGCATCCTCGGTCGTCGCGTACGTAATCAGAATTACCGGGACCGGTGAAGACGTCCTGGTGGATATCTTCTGCTCGCTGTTCCGCTCCGGATGGCGCTGCACAATGGATTCAATCGAGATGCCACGCTCGGCCAGCCGCGTCGCGATGGTCGCGGCGGTGCCGGTGAGATCGCGGGCCATCAGGCGGATATAATAGCCGCCCTCGTGGCGCTGCATTGGCGCCTTTTCGGTCGGGCGCAATTTCGCGACTGGCCGTCCGAACGGCTTGGCGCAAATACCGCGGGCGACGTCGGCGATATCTGCAACCACGGCCGAGGCCGTGGCCGCGCCGCCAGCGCCGGGACCAACCAGGGTGATTGGCGAAATGCCGACGCCGTCGATGGTCACCGCATTGGTGACGCCCATCACCTGCGCGATCGACGACGATTTCGGAACCATCGTCGGATGGACGCGCTGCTCGATACCCGTCTTGGTGCGGACCGCAACGCCCAGCAGCTTCACCCGATAGCCGAGTTCCTCCGCGGCCCGCAGATCCTCGGGTGCGATCGAGGAGATGCCTTCGACATAAACCGATCGCTGCGCCACCTGCGTGCCGAATGCGAGGCTCGCCAGGATCGCCAGCTTCTGCGCAGTGTCATGGCCGTCGACATCGAACGACGGATTGGCCTCCGCGTAGCCAAGGCGCTGCGCATCCTTGAGGCATTCGGCGAACGACAGCCCCTCCTGTTCCATCCGCGTCAGGATGTAATTGCAGGTCCCGTTCAGGATGCCGTAGACGCGATTGATCTCGGTGCCGGCGAGCCCCTCGCGCAAGGTCTTGATGACTGGAATGGCGGCGCCGACCGCCGCTTCGAAATTCAGCGCGCCGCCGTGCTGTTCCGCGAGCTTCGCCAGCCGCAATCCATGCTTGGCAATCAGCGCCTTGTTGGCCGTGACCACCGACTTGCCCGACTTGAGCGCGGCTTCGATGGCGGACAGCGCCGGATCCCCCTCGCCGCCCATCAGTTCCACGAAGCATTCGATGGCGGGATCGCCGGCAAGCTTCAGCGGGTCCTGCGCCCACCGGATGCCGGTTAGATCAAGTCCGCGCCTTTTTGCCTTGGACCTGGCTGTGACGGCAACCACGCGCACGCCGCGTCCGCAACGCGACGCCAGCGACTGGGCTTGAGCTTCGATCAGACGCACGGTCTCGGCACCCACAGTGCCGAGACCCGCAATTCCCACTGTGAGTGGCGCGACCATGGACGAGAACCTGTCGGAAAGACCTGGCGGAGCGGATTTGACATTCGCTGGCTGGCTCAAAGGAAGTTCGCGAAGCGAATGTCACATCCCGATTTCCTAGCGCCGGTTGGCGAGAGGAACCACGTTGTGCAACGTTTCGATGCCACTTTCAAGGAAGCGGCGGACATTGCGGGCGGCCTGACGGATGCGCTGCTCGTTTTCCACCATGGCGATGCGGACATAGCCCTCGCCATGCTCGCCGAAGCCGACCCCCGGCGACACCACGACACCCGACTTCTCTACCAGCAAGGTGGCGAATTGCATGCTGCCAAGTTCACGGAATGCTTCGGGCACCGGCGCCCATGCAAACATCGAGGCGCTCGGAGGGGGAACATCCCAACCGGCGCGACCGAACGACTCCACCAGGATGTCGCGGCGCTTGCGATAGGTCTCGCGCATTTCGCGGATGCAGTCGTCGGGGCCGTTCAGCGCGGCGGTTGCCGCCACCTGGATCGGCGTGAACGCGCCGTAGTCGAGATACGACTTCACCCGCGCCAAGGCCGCGATGATGCGCTCGTTGCCGACCGCGAAGCCCATGCGCCATCCGGCCATCGAGAAGGTCTTCGACATCGAGGTGAACTCGACGGTGACATCGATCGCGCCCGGCACCTGCAACACCGACGGCGGCGGGTTATCGTCGAAATAGACTTCCGAATAGGCGAGGTCCGAGAGAATGAAGATCTCGTGCTTCTTCGCGAAGGCGACGAGGTCCTTGTAGAAGTCGAGGCTGGCGACGCAGGCGGTCGGGTTAGACGGATAGCAAACCACCAGCGCGAGCGGCTTCGGGATCGAGTGAATGATCGCGCGCTCGCACGCCGCGAAAAATTCCGGCGTCGGCGCTGACGGCACCGAGCGGATGACGCCGCCGGCCATCAGGAAGCCAAAGGCGTGGATCGGATAGCTCGGGTTGGGACAAATTATCACATCCCCCGGCGCGGTGATGGCCTGGGCGACATTGGCGAACCCTTCCTTCGATCCGAGCGTGGCGACGATCTGCGTCTCGGGATTGAGCTTCACGCCGAAGCGGCGTTCGTAGTAGCCGGCCTGGGCACGGCGCAGCCCGGTGATGCCGCGCGATGCCGAATAGCGGTCGGTCCGCGGCTTGCCCAGGGTTTCTTTGAGTTTCTCGATGACGTGCGGCGGGGTGGCGAGGTCCGGATTGCCCATTCCCAGGTCGATGATGTCGGCTCCGGCATTGCGCGCGGCGGCCTTGGCTCGATTGATTTGCTCGAACACGTAAGGCGGCAGGCGGCGAATGCGGTAGAACTCTTCCATGGGTCATTCTCCGGAACGGAAAGCTCACGACTGATTCCCGCCTTCCCGACTTAAAGGTCAGGCGAAAAACAGCAGTATACTTAATAAGTTACACCGTTTCCAACGGCGATCGGCACGGCCCCCGACAGGTCCCGTGCCGCTACAGATTGAGGCTTGAATCATGTTCTTTTTAGCACGGACGCCTGGAAGCGCCAGTTAATGCGCGAACCTTTTCGATGTCGCTTATCGGCCCGCGGGCTTGGCCGGCGCGGCCGCGCCGGCGGCAGCGGCCGCTTCCTGTTTGTCTCGCGTCGCGGCCAGTTCGCTTTGGAGACGCTCCTGCTCGGCGCGGTCCATCACGGCCTGCTGGCGCGGCGCCGGCAGGTCATGCACCGCGGGGAACGTACCGGGATCCTTCGGACGCGCCGGCGCGCCTTCCGGCACCCCGACCAGTGGAAGGTCGGCAACGGAGACCGAGCAACCGGCGAGCGGGACCGCCAGTAGCATCAAACCCGCGGCCAGCCGCCGCCGATGACCACGACCTGCAACAACGAACCCATGCTTAATCTTACGCATCAAAATCCTTGCAGTCGGCTGTCACAACTCGCCACGCGCGACGACAAACATGCCATCAATGTTCAATTCAGAAATGAAGCCTCAGGAAGGTAAAACCTTAAGGCTGCAATATGACCGAACCAAGATTCCATCTTGCATCGCAGTATATCGAAATCACCCAAGTGAATTGATCTGTGTCATCATCGGTCCCAACTGAATTTTATACGACTGCGTGCGGCAAGCCAACGAAGTGTCTGTCATGAGCGATCTTCCTGTCGAAACCCAGACTGCCAAGACATTCGATCCCGAAGCCTTCTCGCTCAACCTGGCGCGCGCGATGGAAAACGGCGGCCGCGCGCTGACCGCCTATCTCAAGCCGCGGCAGGCGCTCGATCCGAATGATCGTCCGCCGAGCGAGATCGCCGAAGTCATCAAGACGTTCAGCATCGTCGCCCAGTACTGGCTCTCCGATCAGACGCGCGCCGCCGACGTGCAGATGAAGCTCGGCAAGGCCTATCTCGATCTCTGGGGGACGGCGATGCGCCGCATGGCCGGCGACAATGTCGAGCCCGCGGTGCAGCCGCCGCCCCGCGACAAGCGATTTGCCGATCCGGAGTGGAAGAGCAACCCGTTCTTCGAATTCGTGATGCAGGCCTATCTCCTAACGACGCAGTGGGCGTTCGATTTGGTGCGCAATGCCGAAAACCTTGATCCGCACACCCGCAAGAAGGCCGAGTTCTACGTCCAGCAGATCACCAACGCGATCGCGCCCTCGAATTTCGTGCTGACCAATCCTGAAGTACTGCGCCAGACCTTTGCGTCCAACGCGGATAACCTGGCGCGCGGCATGCAGATGCTCGCCGAGGACATCGAATCCGGCCATGGCCAGCTGCGGATCCGGCAATCAGACCCGACCAATCTCGAGGTCGGCGTCAACATGGCGGTGACGCCGGGCAAGGTGATCTATCAGAACGACATCATGCAGCTGATCCAGTATCAGCCGACCACGCCGAACGTGCTGCGCACGCCGCTCCTGATCGTGCCGCCGTGGATCAACAAGTTCTACATTCTCGATCTCCGCCCGGAGAAGTCCTTCATCAAGTGGTGCGTCGACCAGGGCATCACCGTCTTCGTGATCTCGTGGGTCAATCCCGACAAGGAGCTCGGGACGAAAGGTTTCGAGGATTACATGAAGGAAGGCCCGCTGGCGGCGATGGACGTCATCGAGCAGGTGACCGGCGAGATGAAAGTCCACAGCCTCGGCTATTGCGTCGGCGGCACCCTGCTCGCCGCCACCCTGGCCTGGCTCGCCGAGAAGCGCCGCGTGCGGGTCGCGTCCGCAACCTTCCTTGCGGCCCAGGTGGATTTCACCCATGCCGGCGATCTGCTGGTGTTCGTCGACGAAGACCAGATTTCCGCGCTGGAGCGTCAAATGGAGAGCGAGGGTGTGCTTCAGGGCAGCAAGATGGCCATGGCTTTCAACATGCTGCGGTCGAACGATCTGATCTGGTCCTATGTCGTCAACAACTACCTGAAGGGCCAGACGCCGGCGGCTTTCGATCTGCTGCATTGGAATTCCGACGCCACCCGCATGCCGGCGGCCAATCATTCCTATTACCTGCGCAACTGCTACCTCGAGAACAAGCTCTCGAGCGGCACGATGGTGCTGGATAATACGCTGCTCGATCTCTCGAAGGTGAAGGTGCCGGTCTACAATCTCGCCACCCGCGAGGATCACATCGCGCCGGCGGAATCCGTGCTGTATGGTTCACAGTTCTTCGGCGGGCCCGTGAAGTATGTGCTGTCCGGGTCGGGCCACATCGCCGGCGTGGTCAACCCGCCTGCGCTCGGCAAGTATCAATATTGGACGAACGACAACATCAAGGCAGGATCGGTCGCCGAGTGGCTGAAGGACGCGGTCGAACACAAGGGCTCGTGGTGGCCGCACTGGCGCGAATGGCTGGTGGGTCATGATCCGGAGGAAGTGCCCGCCCGGCAGGTGGGCAGCGACGCCTTGCCCCCGATCGAGGATGCGCCCGGCAGCTACGTGCGCGTGCGCGCCTGAGCGGATACGAGCCTTGACGGATACAAGCCTTGGCACGCCGAAATTCACAAGCGAAGCGCGGCGGTCCCCTCGCCACGCTCGCCCCGCATTGGCGTCATCCTGACAACCGTCTATGAATGAGGTGCCGGAGACTCGGCAACGGCCTTCGGCGTCACATGGCAAAAGGAACCCTTCGATGACGCGGGAATTGTTCTGGCTGACACTCACGGTGATTTTGACCGGGCTGATGTGGGTGCCCTACATCATCAACCGCTGTCAGGTCCGCGGCCTCGGCGGCGCGATGGCTAACCCGTCCCGCAACGACAAGCCGCAATCCGAATGGGCCAACCGGTTGATGTTCGCCCACGACAACGCGGTCGAGAACCTGATCATTTTCGCGCCGCTGGTCCTGATCCTCAATGCGGCCGACTACTCGACCAAATGGACGGTACTAGCCTGCGCCGTCTACTTCTGGGCACGTGTCGCGCATCTGATCGTCTACACGCTCGGCATTCCGGTGTTCCGCACCCTCGCCTTCACCGTCGGCTTCATCGCGCAGGCAGTGCTGGCATGGTCGATTTTCCAGGCGGTGTGAGAGGCTAACTCAAACGCTGGTAAGCTAGACGCTTGCGCTGTAGCTCGTCCCGCATGACGTCTTTCTCGCTGCACGTCTGTAAAGACGTAGATGGCCGGAATAAATCCGGCCATGACGGAAACTAGCGGGCACAATGCGCCCGCCAAAAGTCTCCGACTAACGCAATCCCACGCTGTCCGGGAAACCCAGCATCAGCCGCATGTTCTGCACGGCCGCGCCGGATGCGCCCTTGCCGAGATTATCGAGCCGCGCCACCAGCACCGCCTGCCGGGTTGCGTCATTGGCGAATACGTACAGTTCGAGCTTGTTACTCTCGTTCAGCGCTTCCGGTTCGAGCCGCCCGCCTTTCGCCGCCTCGTTGTCGAGCGGCATCACCTTGACGTAGCTGCTGCCGGCATAGCGCTTCTCCAGCGCCGCGTGCAGGTCGGCGCCGCTCGGCTTGCCCGGCAGCGTGTCGAGATGCAGCGGCACCGAGACCAGCATGCCCTGCCGGAAGTTGCCGACCGACGGCACGAAGATCGGCCGCCGCGTCAGGTTCGAATAGCGCTGCGTCTCCGGCAGATGCTTGTGCTGCAGGCCGAGGCCGTAGAGCTCGAACGCCGGCGCGGTGCCGTTCTCAAAGCTCTCGATCATCGACTTGCCGCCGCCGGAATAGCCGCTCACCGCGTTGATGGTGACGGGATAGTCGGCGGGCAGCAGCCCGGCATCGACCAGCGGCCGCAACAGGGCGATGCCGCCGGTGGGATAGCAACCGGGATTGGCGACCTTGCGCGCATGGCGGATTTTATCGGCCTGATCGGGCGCGAGTTCGGGAAAGCCGTAGGTCCAGTCCGGCGCGACGCGAAACGCGGTCGAGGCGTCGAGCACCTTCGGCGCATCGCTGCCCATGGTGTCGATCAGCGCGACTGTTTCCTTCGCCGCATCGTCCGGCAGGCAGAGAATGACGAGATCGACCTCGGCCATCAGCGCCTGCTTGGCGGCGGGGTCCTTGCGCTTGGCGGGATCGATGCTGCGCACGGCGATGTCGCCGAGTTGATCGAGCCGCTCGCGGATGCCGAGCCCGGTGGTTCCCGACGCGCCGTCGACAAAGACCGACGGCTTCACGGCGGCCTGCGGCGCCTTGCCCTGCATCTGGCTGGTTTCGGACATGGTCATCATTCGCTCCTTCAATCCGCCGTGACGGACGTGTTGTAGTCCAGTTGCGGCCGCAGCGCGACCATGCGTTCGGCCAGCGTTTGCGCGCTCGTATCGGGCCGGGATGCCAAGGCGTTGGCGACGGCGACGTGGTCCGCATCCGACTTATGCTGGTTCAGCTTGAAGCTGCCGTGAATGTCCTCCACCGTCATCACCAGCCCTACAATGCCGTTCTGCATCGCCTTCAAACGTCCCGCCGTCATCTTGGCGGTGGTCCATGGCCGCTTCGGCAGGAGCCGGGTTTCGAACTTCTCGCTCAACCGGTCGAGATGCTCCGGCAAATCCTGCGCCGGCATCACCTTGACCGGCCCGGACAGATGCACCGCCTGATAGAGCCATGTCGGAACCTGATCCGGCGAGACGTACCAATCCGCCGAGGCATAGGCATCGGCCCCGCTCACCGCCATCAGCCAATGCGATTTCCGGTCGGCAAGACCGATCAGCGGATTGTTGCGCGCAAGATGAAACGACAGTTGCGGCGTGCCGTCGCTGGCATAATCGATGCAGAACGGTACCGGCGACGCCACCGGGACGCGGCCATCATACGCGCAGATAAGCCCGAAGCCGCGCGCCTCGGCGAACGCGAAACTCGCGGCACGATCGGTCTTGAACAGAGGTGGCGTATGCATCGGTGGCTCCTTCGGCTTTGATGAAAGCCGCCGGGACCAGATCACGCGATGTCAAAGGAAACTGCCGCGGATCGGGTCCGGCGGCAGGGGCGACGACTTAGACGCAGACGTTCGCCCATACCGCGACGATGCGGCGGCGGGCGCGGGCGTTAGCGCTGGTGAAAACGTCGGTCATGGACGTCGTCGTATGTCCGGTTCGGCGATCCGTCAAGAGCGGCCTTGTCACGCCTGACATCAGAAGAAGCGCCAGATCCATTCGATCAGGCGCGACACCACGTCGCCCACCAGCAGCAGCACCGCCGACCAGACGAAAGCCGATGTGAAGTTGGCGAATTGAAATCGCCAGTACGGCATTTCGAAAATGCCTGCCACGAGCGGCACCGAGGCGCGCAGCGGCCCGAAGAAGCGGCCGATGAAAATTCCGAGAACGCCCCATTTCCCGACGAAGGCGGCGCCGCGCGGCAGCAGGTCGGGATAGCGCGTCAGCGGCCAGATCGCGGCGATCCGGTCCTTGAAGGTGAAGCCGAGCCAATAGGACAGCCAGTCGCCGAGCGCCGCGCCGACCGCGCCGGCCGCCCAGACCGGCCAGAAATTGACCTGTCCCGGACCCATCATGGCGCCGATGGCGACCAGGATGCCCCAGGCCGGCACCAGCAACGAGATGAAGGCAAGCGATTCACAGAAAGCCAGCACGAGGACGAGCGGGGCGGCCCACGCCTGGTGGACGCGCACGAAGGCGATCAGATCGTGCGTGTAACCCTCCATCTCACCCCCTTTCGTCGATCGCGCGAAAAGTCAGCCTTCGGCTGAACCTTTTTGCGATTGCATTGTCCAAGCTGGGTACGACGGCAGTCTGCCCCGCCGGGCCGCAAGCCGTCGAATCGACCTTCCAAGCTATATCTGAAATCAAAGGATGAATTGAATGATCGCGTCAGTGATGATGTGCGCAAGCGCCGTGCTGCTGTTGATGGGCATGGTGGCCGGCGTCGTCATGGGCATGCAGGAGAATTTTACGTTGGCGCCCGCCCACGCGCACCTCAACCTGGTCGGCGGCGTGCTGCTGTTCGTGTTCGGCCTCTATTACCGGCTGGTGCCGGCTGCCGGCCGGCTGGCGATGGCGAAAGTTCAGGGCTGGCTGCACATCGTCGGCGGCATCCTGTTTCCGGCCGGCATCGCCCTGGTCACGCTCAAAGGTCACAGCTACGTGGCCGCGCCGATCCTCGGCTCGCTGATTGTGATTGTCGCCGTGGCTCTGTTCACCACAATCGTGTTCCGGACATCACAGGCCTGACGGCGCGCCACAACCGCGGAACCGGTTCCGGCGCTTGCAATCTTCCGGGAAGGCCACAATTGCGACCCCAACCGTGGCATAGTCACGGCCAACGATTCGCGCCTCGCGCGAATCCTTTGCTTTAATAAAGACGAACAAGACATTGGCCAGAAATACAAAAGCTAAAGAAAGCGATCTGTTCGGCGCCGCCGCCGCCCGCGCGTCCGCAAAGCCGGCGGCGCGCGGTCCCGCGATCAGCGACAGCTATACCGCTGCCGACATCGAGGTACTGGAGGGATTGGAGCCGGTCCGGCGGCGCCCCGGCATGTATATCGGCGGCACCGACGAGAAGGCGCTGCATCACCTCTTCGCCGAAGTCATCGACAACTCGATGGACGAAGCGCTGGCCGGCCACGCGACCTTTATCGAAGTGGAGCTTTCGGCCGACGGCTTTCTCACCGTCACCGACAACGGCCGCGGTATTCCGGTCGATCCGCATCCGAAGTTTCCGAAAAAATCGGCGCTCGAAGTCATCATGTGCACGCTGCATTCCGGCGGCAAGTTCGACTCCAAAGTCTACGAGACCTCCGGCGGTCTGCACGGCGTCGGCGTCTCCGTCGTCAACGCGCTGTCCTCGCGCCTCGAGGTCGAGGTCGCGCGCGGCCAGCAACTGCATCGCATGGTATTCGAGCGCGGCCATCCTGCCGGCAAGCTGGAAGACCTCGGCAAGGTGTCGAACCGCCGCGGCACCCGCATCCGCTTCAAGCCGGACACCGAGATCTTTGGCGCGAAAGCCGCGTTCAAGCCGCAGCGCCTGTTCAAGATGGCGCGCTCCAAGGCCTTCCTGTTCGGCGGCGTCGAAATCCGCTGGCGCTGCGCCAAGGAACTGACGCACGGCCTCGAAGGCGTGCCCGAGGAAGCCACCTTTCATTTCCCCGGCGGCCTCAAGGACTATCTCGCCGCTGCGATTCACGCCGATACCCTCGTGCATCCGGACATCTTCTCCGGCAAGGCCGGCCGCAACGGCGCCCATGGCGGCTGCGAATGGGCGGTGGCGTGGACCGCCGATGCCGACGGCTTCCTCTCCTCCTACTGCAATACGGTGCCCACGCCCGACGGCGGCACCCACGAAAGCGGACTGCGCAGCGCACTGCTGCGCGGCCTGAAGGATCACGCCGAGCGGGTCGGCCAGGGCAAGCGCGCCAGTTCCATCACGTCCGAAGACGTGATGGTCGGCGCGGCGGTGATGCTTTCGGTCTTCGTCCGCGAGCCGGAATTTCAGGGTCAGACCAAGGACCGCCTCGCCACCGCCGAAGCCTCCAAGATCGTCGAGCAGGCCATCAAGGACCCGTTCGACCATTGGCTGTCGGGCAACCCGGTACAGGCCAATAAGCTGCTCGATTTCGTCATCGAGCGATCGGACGAGCGGCTGCGCCGCCGCCAGGAAAAGGAAATCTCGCGCAAGAGCGTGGTGAAGAAGCTGCGCCTGCCCGGCAAGCTGGCCGACTGCACCAACTCCGCCGCCGAGGGTTCGGAACTGTTCATCGTCGAGGGCGACTCGGCCGGCGGCAGCGCCAAGCAGGCGCGCGACCGCAAGACCCAGGCCGTGCTGCCGCTACGGGGCAAGATCCTCAACGTCGCCTCCGCGACCAAGGACAAGCTTGTCGCCAACGCGCAGCTCGCCGACCTGATCCAGGCGATCGGCGCCGGCACCGGCGTCAATTATCGCGAGGAAGACCTGCGCTATTCGCGCATCATCATCATGACCGACGCCGACGTCGACGGCGCGCATATCGCCTCGCTGCTCATCACCTTCTTCTATCGCCAGATGCCGAAGCTGATCGATGAAGGTCATCTCTATCTCGCGGTACCGCCGCTGTATCGCCTGACCCATGGCAGCAAGACGGTTTACGCCCGCGACGACGCTCACAAGGACGAACTCCTGAAGTCCGAGTTCAACGCCAATGCCAAGGTGGAGATCGGGCGCTTCAAGGGCCTTGGCGAGATGATGCCGGCGCAGCTCAAGGAAACCACCATGGACCCGGCCAAGCGCGCCCTGCTCCGCGTCGTGCTGTTGCCGGACGACCGCGAGGACACTGCGGACTCGGTCGAGCGGCTGATGGGCAGCAAGGCCGAGGCCCGCTTCGCCTTCATCTCGGAAAAGGCCGAATTCGCCAGCGAGGAATTGCTGGACGTGTAGCTGTCGGCCGCGGCAAGCGCGGCCGGCGATCGTCCCCTGAAGAGGTTCTCATGCCGGCCGCACCTGGACCGGCGTCCAGGCCCGGCCGGCAGCACGTCTGAATCGTCAGCTCGCTGGCAGCAGCACCTTGTCGATGACGTGGATGACGCCGTTCGATTGCTTGACATCGGCGATGGTGACGGTCGCGACGCCGCCGGTTTCATCGGTCAGTGTGATCTTGTCGCCCTTCATCATGGCCTTGAGCGTACAGCCGCCGACCGTCTTGATCGAATGGCTGCCGCCGTCCTTCGCGATCATCTTGCCGAGGGCGTCGGACATCACATCGGCCGCGACCACATGGCACGTCAGGATCTTGGTCAGCTTCGCCTTGTTCTCGGGCTTCAGCAACGTATCGACGGTGCCGGGCGGCAATGCCGCGAAGGCTTCGTTGGTGGGAGCGAATACCGTGAACGGCCCCTTGCCGGACAGCGTATCGACCAGGCCGGCGGCCTTCACCGCCGCGACCAGGGTGGTGTGGTCCTTCGAATTCACGGCATTCTGGACGATGTTCTTGTTGGCGTACATCGCCGCGCCGCCGACCATCGGATTTTTTGCGTAGGCCGCGCCGGTCAAGGCGGTCACGGCGAAGGTCGCCGCTGCGAGCATCGAGACAAACTTGCGCATATCTGCAACTCCCTGAGTTTTCCAGTCCCTTGCGGACGGACAGGCGGAGCTACGGCAGGCGTTCGATGAAAGTTTCGGACCTCGCGCGAAAAAACGTCCGGCGGCCTGCGCGCTCACATCGCGCGCAGGTCGCCGGATGCGACCACCGGTCCAGTCGGCTGTCCGGTGGGGGAGCCGCCGTGCGGCTCAAGGCTGATGGCGAACAACGCGCCTGAGCTGATCAGGTCACGATGGGCCGGCGTTACCGCCAGATGGGCGCTGGCGCCGATCGGGATAATACCCAGCGATACCGGCGGGTCGTTGCCCTTGATGATCCACAATTCGAAATCGTGCCCGGCCAT
>ENA-UOVV01000181-UOVV01000181.1-compost-metagenome-genome-assembly--contig:-NODE-181-length-94774-cov-24.166725_pt1 | contig 94774 bp, 93 predicted proteins | sample MGYA00238155_ERZ761577 | MGnify/ENA primary metagenome ERZ761577 (study PRJEB28898, sample SAMN06268775) | compost metagenome | isolation source: Emeryville, CA | place: USA:Emeryville, CA | collected...
TGCTGAACGGCGACGAGGGCCTGCTGAACGACCTCGGCATCCTCAACGGGAACGACGGGCTGCTCGGCAACCTCGACCTGCTGAACGGCGACCAAGGCCTGCTCAACGACCTGGGCATCCTCAATGGCGACGACGGGCTGCTGGGTGACCTCGACCTGCTCACCGGCGACGAGGGACTTCTCAACGACCTCAACCTGCTCGACGGTGACCAGAGCCTGCTCAACGATCTCGCGCTGCTCACCGGTGACGAAGGGCTCCTGAACGATCTCGGCATTCTCACCGGCGAGACCGGGCTGCTCAATGACCTCGGCATTCTTGGCAGTGCCGAGAGCCTCGTTGGCGATCTCTCGCTGCTGGACGGAGACGAGGGCCTGCTGAACGACCTTGACCTCCTCGGTGGTGACGAGGGCCTGCTGAACGATCTCGGCATCCTCAACACGGCCGATGGCCTCATTGCCGATTTCGGCTTCCTCAACGGCGATGAAGGGCTGCTCAACGATCTCGGCATCTTCAGTAGCGCCGATGGTCTCGTGGGTGACCTCGACCTGCTCGGCGGCATCGCTGGAGGAGGCATCCTCACCGGCGATGAGGGCCTGCTCAACAACCTGAACGTGCTCGGCGGCGACGGTGGCCTCCTCGGCGGGGTCGGCGGCATCGCCGGTGAAGGCATCCTGACCAATGCGCTGGATGGCGGCATCCTGAACAACGTCATCGGCGATGAGGGCGTGCTCAACGGCATCACCCGCGTGGCCGCGATCGGCGACCTGAACGTGCCCGACCTGGTGGATGTCAGCGATGTCGGCCTGCTCGATACCGACAACCTGCTCAATGTCGGCGACGTGCTCGACGGCGGCGTCGACCTCAGTGGCCTGCTGAGCGAAGTCGCGCTCACTGACATCCTAGGCGGCATTGATCTGAGCAGCCTGCTCAACATCGACCTGGGTGACATCAACATCGGTGGCGGCGGCCCCGGTACTCCGGGCACGCCTGGTACCCCCGGCACGCCCGGAGCTCCTGGTACGCCCGGTGCTCCCGGTGCGCCTGGCGCTCCCGGTGCCCCCGGCGCCAACGGCGGCGGAGGTGGTGGCGGCTACAGCATCGCGCGTGTCGCGGCGGCCAACGCAGCCTGCAACGTCAACGACGCCAAGAAGCTGATTGCCCTGGCCGCCAAGGTGCAGGTCGACCGTAACGCGGTGGTCTCGTGGATGCGCGCCACCTCCGTGAAGGTTGTCCCGGTGAAGGTGTGCGCCAAGCTGCGCCCGCAGGTCGCCGCCATCTTGGCCAAGAGCCAGAAGGTGAAGGTGATCCAGGCGAGCCTTGCCCGCAATCCGAAGGCCTCGTCGCAGCTCGGTGGCCGCAATGCCTTTGCGGTGGCCCAGCAGGGTAGCCAGCTGACGGTTTACGCCCTCTGACAAACCCGAAGCCCTCGTGGCCGGAAAGTGCGGAGCTTCCCTCCCGGGCTCCGCACTTTTCTTTTGCGCGCCACCCAAGCTGTACTCTCCCTCGCGCGTCATAGGGGCAACAAGGGGAGGGGACCCATGTCGCGCGCCGCTCTGGTTCTGTCGCTGCTGCTCACGCTCACCGGCACGGCCCGTGCCGAGTTTCACACTTTACTCACCGCCTCCCGCACCGGCGACACCGTCACCGTCCTGCAACTGCTGGCTTCCGGCGAGGCGCCCGACCCGCCCGACCACCACCACGGCTACTCGCCGCTGCAGTTCGCCGCCGGGCGCAATGATGCCGAAGCCGTGCGCGCCCTTCTCGCCGCCGGAGCCGATACCGAATATCGCGACCACAATGGCGATCGCGCATTGCTCTGGGCCGCCCGCGGCCTCAACGCCGAATCCCTTCGCCTGCTGCTCGAAGCCGGCTCGCCGCCCGACAGCGATGACGATCGCTATGGCCGCACCGCGCTCATGGACGCCGCCTTTGTCGGCCAGGCGAAGTCTGTCCGCCTGCTGCTCGACCACGGGGCCGACATTCACCGCTTCGACCAGAGCGGCGACACCGCGCTGCACTACGCTGCCCGGGGCGGCAGTTCCGATGTCGCGAGGATGCTGCTCGATGGGGGCGCCCATCCCGGCGTGGTCGGCGAGCACCTGTTCCGCACGCCGCTCCACACGGCGGCCACCTGGGGCGATCCTGAACTCATCGCCCTGCTGCTCAAGGAGGGGCCGCGCGATTCCCGCGACGTTGACGGCCTCACGCCGCTGATGACGGCCGCCCTCTCGGGCCGGACGAAGAACGTCGAGGCACTCCTCGCCGCCGGTGCGCGGACCGAGATCGCCGCTGATGACGGCATGACGCCGCTCCTCGTCGCGGTCCGCGACGGCTGGGTCGAGATGGCCCGGCTCCTGCTTGATGCCGGGGCCAACCCCGCCGCCATCGACAAGTCAGGGCAGGGGGTGGAGCACTATCTCGAGTGGCACCCGCTGCCCCGCTACATCCCCGAGGGCAGCCGCATGTCGTCGCTCGGCACCGAGCCGGACCCCGAGGAGATCGCCCGGCTCGACGCCGCCCATTCCGAGATCAGGGCGATGCTCGCCGCCCGGTGATCACTCCGCCGGGGCCGGTGCCGGGCCGTGGCCGTGCTGGTCCATCGGATCGGGTTCACCGACCTTCTCGGCCGCCTCGAGCTCGCGCTGCAGCCGGGCCTCTTCCTCAGACTTCGGCTTCGAAAACCGTGCCAGCAGCAGGTAGGCGACCGGCGTCAGGTAGAGCGTGGCGATGGAGGCCATGCTGAGACCGCCCACCATGATCCAGCCCAGCGCGGCACGCGCTTCCGAACCGGCGCCTCCGGCAATGATCAGCGGCATGCCGCCCAGCACCGTGGCGATCATGGTCATCACCACCGGCCGCAGGCGGATGTTGGCGGCATTCTCGATCGCCTCGCGCACCGACTGGCCGCGGTCGCGCAGCTGGTTGGCGAACTCGACGATCAGGATGCCGTTCTTCGCCATGATGCCGACCACGAGTATCAGGCCGATCTGGCTGTAGACGTTGCCCGTCACGCCGGTGATCACCATGGCGAACACGGCGCAGGCGAGGCCGAATGGCACCGTTGCCATCACGATGATGGCGCTCCACACGCTCTCGAACTGCGCTGCCAGCACCAGCAGGATCACCACCAGCGCGAAGCCGAAGGTAACCACGAGGCCGCTATTGCTCTCGCCCAGCGTCCGCGCTTCGGCCATGGGTACGATGGCAACGCCATCGGGCAGCATGGGCCGCACGATCTGCACCGCCTCGTTATACGCATCGCCGAGCGCAAACCCTTCGGTCAGAGCCGCCGTGACCGTCACGGCCCGGCGCTGGTCCTCGCGTCCGAGCGAGGGGGCGATCGGCGCCTCCGCAATCGACGCGATGGTGGACATGGGCACGTAGCGGCCGTCCGAGGTACGGAGGAAAATCGACTCGAGATCCCCCGGATCATTGACCGGACTCGACGACGAGAGCATCCGCACCGAATAGCTGTCGTCGTTGATGAACACGGTGCCCACATCGGCGCCGTCGATCATCGCCTGCATGGTGGTCGCGAGGCCGTTGATGTCGATGCCGAGCGCCGCCGCTTTCTGGCGGTCGATCGACAGCGTCATCTGCGGTTGGGTCGTGTCGTAGTTGGTGGTAACGCGGCCCCACTTGTCGTCTTTGGAGAGCTCGTCGATGACCTTGTTCGCCACGTCCGACAGCGTCTGGTAGTTGTCACCCACCAGTGCGAACTGCAGGCCCGAACCGCCGCCGCGCACGCCCAGGCTGTTGCCCGTACGGATCATCGCGCGCACGCCCGGCACCTGGGTCAGCAGGCCATTGATTTCGGCAGTGATCTGCTGCTGGCTGCGTTCCCGGTGCTCCCAATCGGCCAGCGTCATCACGATGAAGCCGGAGTTGGTGTTCGAGCCGAAGCCCGACACCGAGAAGATGCTCGTCGCCTCGCCGCTTTCCTTGTAGGGCTGCAGCAGCTCCTCGATCTTCTGCATCTGCGTCTGCGTGAAGTCGAGGCTTACGGTCACCGGCGCGTTCACGCTGATGGCGATCGAGGCCCGGTCCTCGGGCGGCGTCAGCTCCTGCTTGATGCCTCCATAGGCGATGATCGCCGCAACGCCGAACACCAGCGCCACCGCGATGACGATCAGCGGGTTGGCCAGCACCACGTGCAGCGACTTGCGATAGAGCCCCTGCAGCACACCACCGAAGCGCTCGAGCAGGTTGGGCTTGCGCTCCACATGCGGCTTCAGCATGCGCGAGGCCAGCATCGGCGCCAGCGACAGCGCCACAACCGCGGAGAGCCCCACCGAGATGGCGAGGGTAAAGCCGAACTCGCGGAAGAGCTGGCCCGTCTGCCCGGGCAGGAACGAGATGGGGATGAACACCGCGGCCAGCGTCGCCGTGGTCGCGATCACGGCAAAAAACACTTCCTGCGTGCCCAGCACCGCGGCCGCGCGCGGCCCCAGCCCCATGCTGCGCCGCCGCGTGATATTCTCGAGCACCACGATGGCGTCGTCCACCACGATGCCGGTGGCGATCACCAGCGCCAGCAAGGTCAGGATGTTGAGCGAAAAGCCGAAGGCATAGATGCCGGCGACAGTACCGATCAGCGCCACCGGCATGGTCAGCGCCGGGATCACCGTCGCCCGCCAGTCGAGCAGGAACAGGTAGATGATCACGATCACGCCTACCACGGCGATGATCAGCGAGCGCTCCACCTCCTCGATGGCGCCCGAAATGAACACCGAGTCGTCCGACGAGATGGTGATGTCGACGCCCGGCGGCAGCGACGGCAGCAGGTCGTCCACCGCCTTGTGGATGCCCTGCGAGATCAGCACCGTGTTTGACTGCGCCTGGGGCACGATGCCGAGCCCGATGCCCGACTTGCCGTCGAGGCGAAGGCCAGAGTTCGACGCAGCGGGGGAGAACACCACGCTCGCCACGTCGCCAATGCGGGTCTGGCCCTTGATGATGATGTCCTCGAACTGCTCCGGCGTATTCACCTCGGCAGTGGCGCGGATGGCGATGTTCTGGTTGGTGCCGTTGAGCGAGCCGGCGGGGCTGTCGAACCCGATGGTCGAGAGCGCGTTGCGCACGTCGCCCACCGTGAGGCCCAGGCTCGCGAGCTTCACCTGGTCGACGTCGATGATGAACACGCGCTCCTGCGAGCCGTTGATCTGCACGTCCGCCACGCCCTGCACTGCGGCGAGCCGCTCCGAGATCACGTCGTTGACCAGCGCCGTCAGCTCGTCGCGGGTGAGCCGGTCCGAGGTCACCGCCAGCTGCATCACCGCCTGCGCGTTGGAGTCAGCCTTGACGATGGTCGGGGTATCGACCCCGTCCGGCAGCCGGTTGGTGATGCGGCTCAGCGCATCGCGTACGTCCGAGGTGGCATTGTCGAGGTTCACGCCGTCCTTGAAGGTCAGCGACACGCGGCTGCGCCCGTAGGACGAGCTGGACGAGATGCCCGCCACGCCCTGCACGCGCGCCACCGCGCCCTCCACCGCCGAGGTGATCTCGCGGTCGACCGTCTCAGCCGAGGCGCCGTTGAAGGTGGTGTTGATCGAAAGGGTAGGACGCTCGACGCTCGGCAGCTCGCGTACCTCGACGCCGAAGAACGCCGCGAGCCCCGCCACGATGATCAGCGCGCTCACCACGATCGCCAGCACCGGCCGGCGTACGAACAGTCCTGCTATGGCGCCGCCGCGCTCGTTCTGGGCCTGGATGCTCATAGCGCACTCCCCGGCTGGGCCGCGCCCTTGCCACCATCAGCACCGGGGGCGCCGGCGGGGTCGTCGAGCAGGCGCACCGTCGCCCCCGGCGCCAGCTGCTGCACGCCCTGCGTCACCACCTGGTCGCCTTCCTTAAGGTCGGCCTTGACCAGGATGCCGTCGGAGTTGCGCTGGATGATCTGCACCGGCACCTTCTCGACCTTGCCCTCGACATAGCGCCACAGATAGGCGCCCGCGCTCGCCCACTGCACCGCCAGCGGATCCACTGACGGGAAGGTCTCGCCCGGGAAGCTCATCGATACCGAGAAGCTCATGCCCGGCTTGAGCCTGCCATCGTCATTGGCGATCTGCGCTTCGACCTGCAGGGTGCGGCTGGCGGGGTCGATCCTGTTGTCCACCGCGCTCACTTCGCCGGTCATGGTCTGCCCCGGCAGGGCGACGGCCGAAGCCGTCACCGGCATGCCGACATGGATCGAGCCGGCGTAGCGCTCCGGCACCCAGAAGCTGACGCGGATATGCGAGGTGTCCTCGATGGTTGTCACCACGCTCTGCGCCGTCACCGTGTTGCCGGGGTTCACCTGGAACAGCCCCACCGTACCCGCAATCGGCGTCGTGATGGTACGCTTCTTCAGGTCGAGTTCGGCGTTCTTCAGCGCCAGGTCGGCGGTGTTGAAGGCGAGCTGCGCCGCGTTTACCTGCACGGTTGTGGCGTTGTTCGCCTTGTTGAGCGAGATGGTGCGTTCGAGCGCCGCCTTGGCATCCTCGAAGGTGAGTCTGGCCCGATCATAGGCGATCTGCTCGGCATCGTCGTCGAGACGCCCGATCACCGCGCCTGCCTCCACTTCCTGCCCTGGCGTCACCACCAGCTCGGCGAGCGTGCCGGTTGCCGGCGACATTACCGTGACCGAGTGCGCCGCCGCGCCTTCGCCGATGGCCGTGAGCTTGTCGTTGATGGTTGCGAGCACCACCGGCGCCGTCACCACCACCATGGCGCGCGCCCCGCCGCGTCCACCCGGTCCACCGGGGCCACCCATGCGCTGCCCGCCGCCGGGGCCGCCCTGTCCCTGCGCCACTGCCGCTTCAGCCGGCGCGATCGGCAGCTCGATTCCCCACTTTGCCAGTTGCTGGGGAGCACCAGGCACAAGGAAGACATAGGCGACAGCAGCCGCCCCCACGATGACGAGCGAAACCAAAATCTGCCGGATCAAGCGACTATTCCCAAACGCGATCAGGCCCGCGTCGGAAGGAGGGTCGCGGGCGAAAACCGCCAAAAGGATACCATCGCGCCCCCCGGTCGCACATTAATTCACTGTAACAATACTGCGTCTTCCCACCGAACTCTGTCGGCCGGGGGCTTGCGGGGGCCGCTAGCGGAACGATTCCAGCCGGTCTGCCAGCCAGTCATGCCCGCCCCTGCGCGCATGTGCCGCGGCGTCGAGGTCCTCGTCATTCGCCTTGCGCACATCGGCCCCGAACAGCACCAGCAACCCGGCAATGGCCGCATCGCCGTGCTCTGCCGCCACGTGCAGCGGCGTGAAGCCGCCCGCCTGCGCCTGGTTGGGGTCAGCCCCGGCGCGCAGAAGCCTTTCGACCATGCCGGCATTGCGCTTGGCGGTCGCTGCGTGGAGGGCCGCCACTTTCTGCGGGTTCTCCGCCTGCTGGCTGACGTTCCGCGTAATCGGCAGCAGCCGCTCGAACGCCCTCTCGTTGTCGAAGAACGCCGCCAGCGCCAGTGGCGCGAAGCCATCGGGAGCGAGGGCATTGCCGTCCCATCCGCTGCCGAGCGCGGCGTCCAGCGCCTCCTCGTCGCCCAGAATGATGGCCTCGTAGGGGTCGAGCTCCACGTCCAGCGCGCGGATCGCCGCGATGGCCCCGACATTGCCCATATAGGCGGCCCACGCCACCAGCGAGGCACCGCTTGGGTGCCGAGCCCGCGCCAGCCCCGGCTCATGCGCCAGCGCCGCCCGCAGGCCATCGAGGTCGCCCTTGCCGATCAGGTCGAATGGATCGCTCATGCGACCACCATAGGACGCCACGCCGGCAACTTGAAGCACCATCCACGGCGCCGCCGCGCGCCGTGGACTGAAATAGGGTTGATGCAGCATGTTCCGCTCCCTGTGACGGCTTATTGCGCCTCGATCACGCCGCAGGCGATGCGGTCGCCGGAATTGCCGGCCGGGTCGCTCTTGTAGTCATCCGGATCGGCATGGATGACGATGGCCGAGCCGTCGGCGTCGAACAGGCTGTTGTCGCCTTCGCCGAGCGTCACACCCTCGTTCATCAGGTCTACGATCACGCCTGCGCCTTCCGGCTGCACGGAGAGGTTGGGCAAATCGCCAGCATGCGGACCCTCCGGGTTTTCGCTGCCATGCTTGTGGTCGGTGGGGTTGAAGTGCGGCCCGGCCGATTCGAACTTGCCCGCCGCATCGCAGTCGCCGGTGGTGTGGATGTGGATGCCGTGGTCGCCGCCCGGCAAGCCCATGAGCTCACCCGTGATATGGACGCCGCCATCCATGTCCGTGAGTTCCAGTGTGCCGAGGCTCTTGCCTTCGAGGTCCATCACCTCGGCCGTGGCCCCGGCCGTCGAGGCGGCATCCTGCGCGACCGCCGGCGCGGTGAGGGCGGCGAAGGCGGCGAGGCAAAGCGCGAAGCGTTTCATGGGAGGTTCCTCCATCTTCTTGTGATGGAGGCCCAACGTGCCGTTTCGCGGCCTGTTCCCTAATGCTGACGTACCGCGCTCGGCGGAGTGGAGTTGATCCGTCCCCAGGCCCGTCGGAGCTGCCGCGACGAGGCGAATCCGGCCCGCTCGGCCACGCGCTCCATGTCGAGCCGCGTCTCGGTGAGCAGCTGCTGCGCCAGCGCCACCCGCAGGCGGTTGAGGTAGTCGGGAATGCTCATCCCGGCATGTTCGTTGAACAGTCGCGACAGGTGGCGCGGGCTTGCGAAGGCGAGCTGCGCCAGCGCCTCCAGCGACCACTCCCGCGCCGGGTCGGCCGTGATCGCGTCCTGCACGCGGTGCACCGCCGGATGGATATGGTTGCGCCCTTCGAGCCAAGGCGAGAGCTGCGGGTCGGTGCCTGCTCGCCTGAGATAGACCACCAGGAACCGGGCCACCGCCGCAGCCGTCGCCGGGCTCGTCAGCTGCCCGATGATATGCAGCATCAGGTCGATGCCGGCGGTGATCCCGGCGCTCGAATAGCGCTCGCCGTCCTCGACATAGAGCCGGTTCTCCAGCACCCGCGCCGCCGGCGCCAGTTGCTGCAGGTCTTCGCAATTGGTGAAATGCGTCGTGCAGGCCACCCCGTCCATCAGCCCGGCCCGAGCCGCCAGCAGCGCGCCCGAACAGATGCAGACGAGGCGTATGCCCGGCTTCACCACGCGCCTCAGCCACGCCACGACTTCCTCGGTGCCCTCCTCGGCCTCCTCGACGGGGCGCCCTGCATCGAGCGGTTCGTCGGTGCTGCCCGAGAGCACGATCATCGCATCCGGCTCGACCGTATCGGGCAGGAGCCCGATGCCGGTGATCCGCAGCCCGATCGAACTGGTCAGCTCGGGCAGCGCGCCGACATAGCGAACATCGAATGCCACGTCCGATTGCAGGTGGTTGGCCTTGCGCAGGGCCTCGATCGGCCCCGCCACGTCGAGCAGCAGCGTCCGCGCCGGCAGCACCACATAGACCGGGATCCGGCGCGGAGCCGTCGTCATGCCGCGGCCGCCTGTGCGCGGCCCGCCAGCGCCTCGGCAATGGTGCAGACGCGGGCAAAGCGCCCGTCGAGCACGGCGGCGCTCCGCGCCTTGATCTCCTCGACCGTCCAGGTGTGACCCGTCGCATCGGTCAGCGGGAAGGTGTGCGTCGCCTCGGTCACGTAGTCGACCTGCCAGCCGAGGTCGGAGCCATGCCGCGTCGTGGTTTCGCAGCACTGCTCGGTGCGGATGCCCGAGACCACCAGCCGCCGGATGCCGTTCTGGACCAGGAACACCTCGAGCGGCGAGCCGACAAAGGCCGAGTGTCGCTGCTTGATGAACTCGAGGTCGGGCTCACACTGAAGTTCGGCGATCGGCCGTACGAATCCGGACGACACCGAGAAGATACCCTCGGGCTCGGCATGCAGTACCCGCACGATCTTCCAGCCCCTGGCCTTCGCCCCGTCGATCAGCGCCTGCTGCTTCTGGAGGTAAGTATCCGAGTCCGTCTCATGCCAGTTGGCGCGCTGCCGGAACGATTCCTGCGCATCGATGACAAGAAGTGCGGTGTCGGACATTTCATGACCCTCAGGTTGCTTGATGCCGAGGAGGGTAGGTCGCCCGGACCCTGCCCGAAAGACCGGGGCGAGACAAGGAGCGGACAGAAAAGGACATGGGTGGAAACGCGTGGCGAAAACATGAGCGTTCTGCACAAGAACTGTTCATTATGCGTCTTGTGCCTGCAATATGTGCAAATGCCTCTTGCGCGGCCGTACCGATGTGTTTTGGATAGTCCCCGGTGCAAACAACCCGGACCTGTTCTCAAATGATCAACCGCAGACTGTTCTCGGCTGGCCTCGCAACGCTTGCCGCCGGAATGATGTTCTCGTCCGCCGCCATGGCGCAGACGGCGATCAAGTTCACTCTCGACTGGAAGTTCGAAGGCCCGGCCGCCGGTTTCTTCCTTGCCCAGCAGAAGGGCTACTTCAAGGATGAGGGGCTGGACGTCACCATCGACACCGGCAACGGCTCGGTCGAGGCCATTCCGCGCGTCGCCACCGGCGCCTACCAGATGGGGTTCGGCGACATCAACTCGGTCATCAAGTTCCTCGACGAGGATCCGAGCCAGAAGGTCAAGGCCGTCATGATGATCTATGACAAGCCGACATTCTCGCTCGTGGGGCGCAAGTCGCTCGGCATCACCGATGACCCGAAGTCGGTCGAGGGCAAGAAGCTCGGCGCCCCGCCGCCCGATGGCGCCTTCGCCCAGTGGGCCGCCTTCAAGGTCGCCGCCGGCATCGACGACAGCGCCATCACCCTCGAGAATATCGGCTTCCCGGTGCGCGAGCCCATGCTCGCCAAGGGCGAGGTGGATGCGGTGTTCGGCTTCGCCTTCTCCGTCATCCTCAACCTCAAGGCCCAGGGCACGCCGGACGAGGACATCGTGCCGATCCTCTTCGCCGACCATGGCCTCGAGCTCTACGGCAACTCGATCATCGTCAACGAGGACTTCGCCGAGGCCAATCCGGATGCGGTGAAGGGCTTCCTCAAGGCGCTGGCCAAGGGCTTTGCCGATGCCGTCGCCGACCCGGCCGCCGGCGCTGCCGCCGTGGTTGCCGTCAACGAGACGCTCGACCCGGCCATCGAGGAAGAGCGCCTCAAGATGGCGATCGACATGAACATCAAGACGCCCTACGTCGTCGAAAACGGCCTGGGCACGGTGGACATGGCGAAGCTCGCCGCCTCCATCGAAACCCTCAAGCTTTCGATGGACCTCAAGGGTGCCGTCACCGCCGAGGACGTGTTCGATCCGCAATATCTTCCCGCCAAGGAAGACCGCATGCTGCCCTGACAGGGGCTCCGGCCGGGTGGCTTCGCTGCCCGGCCTTCTTCACGTCCCGCCTGAGCATTGACCCGGAACTTTCATGTCTCTCGTTACTATCGAAAATGTCGACATGCGCTATGGCGGCGCCGGCGGAACGCTTGCGGTGGAGGGCCTCAGCCTCAAGGTCGAGCGCGGCGAGTTCGTCGCCGTGGTCGGCCCGTCCGGCTGCGGCAAGTCCACCCTGATGAAGCTCGTCACCGGGCTGCACATCCCGCAGCAGGGCGTCGTCACCGTCGCCGGCCGGCAGGTGACGGAACCCGTCTCGATCGTCGGCATGGCGTTCCAGAACCCGACCATGCTGCCCTGGCGCACTACGCTCGCCAACGTGCTGCTGCCGCTCGAGATCGTCGAAAAGCATCGCCACCGGCTCCGTGCCCACAAGGCCGAGTATGTCGCGCAAGCCGAGGGCCTGCTGGCGACGGTCGGCCTCGCCGGCTTCGGCGAGAAATTCCCCTGGCAGCTGTCGGGCGGGATGCAGCAGCGCGCCAATCTCTGCCGCGCCCTGATCCATCAGCCCGAACTGCTGATGCTCGACGAGCCCTTCGGCGCCCTCGACGCCTTCACCCGCGAGGAACTCTGGTGCGTCATCCGCGACCTGCACGCCAGTCAGGACGTCACCATCATGCTGGTGACGCACGACCTGCGCGAGGCCGTGTTCCTTGCCGACCGCATCTTCGTCATGAGCGCGCGCCCCGGCCGCGTCATCGCCGAGCACCGGGTCGAGTTTGCCCGTCCCCGAGACCTGTCCGTCATGTACGCGCCGGCCTTCAACGAGAAGGTGCAGGAGCTCCGAGGCCAGATCGCCGAAGCACGGGCGGCGGCATGAGCGACATTCCCGCCCGCAGCCAGTCCGCCACCGGCTTCCGCATCCCCTGGGTGCGCCTCGCGCCGTGGCTCTACACGCTGGCGCTCTTCGCCATCTGGGAACTCGCGGTTGCCCTTACCGGTATCTCGCACACCATCCTGCCGGCGCCGAGCCGCGTCCTCGCGGCCATCATCCAGTACTGGGGGCCGATCCAGCGCAACTCCATTCAGACCCTGTTCACCACGCTCGCCGGCTTCGGCATCGCCGTGGTGGCGGGGCTGGCCATCGGCCTCTTCATCGGCTGGTCATCTATGCCGGGCTCTATCCGCTGATGATCGGCTTCAACGCCATCCCCAAGGTGGCGCTGGTGCCCATCCTCGTCATCTGGTTCGGCATCGGCACTGTGCCGGCCATCCTCACGGCGTTCCTGATCTCGTTCTTCCCCATAGTGGTGAACGTCGCGACGGGCCTTGCCACCATCGAGCCGGAAACCGAGGACGTGCTGCGCGCACTGGGGGCGAAGAAGCTCGACATCATGCTCAAGGTCGGCATCCCACGCTCGATGCCTTACTTCTTCGGCTCGCTGAAGGTGGCGATTACCCTCGCCTTCGTCGGCTCGGTGGTGAGCGAAACCGTGGCCTCCAATAACGGGCTCGGCCAGATGATGAGCCAGGCCCAGAGCCAGTTCAACGTGCCGCTCGTCTTCGCCGGCCTCATCATGCTCGCCGTCGAGGGCATCGCCATGTACGCTGTCATGGCCTGGGTCGAGAAACGCTCCACCCGCTGGGCCCACCGCTCCACCATCGCCAACTAGGTGCCCTCCCGCTCCGTGTCGTGCTAAGGCACGCCCGAGGAGTGCGTGCTCATGACTATCGACGACAAGCCCCGCATCGTCGGCGGCGGCCCCAAGAAGCTGCTCTACACCGTCGACACCATCCGCAGGATGGGCGTCGGCAAGGCGGCCAAGGCGCTGACATCGCACAACACCTGCAAGGCCTGCGCCTATGGCATGGGCGGGCAGCGCGGCGGCATGACCAACGAGTTGGGCGAGTTCCCCTCGGTCTGCAACAAGTCGGTGCAGGCTCAATCCACCGACATCCAGCCCCCCATCCCCAACGAGGCCTTCCTCCACCCGCTCAGCGACCTCCAGCAGCTGAGCGGCCGCGAAATAGAGAAGCTCGGCCGCCTCAACACCCCGCTCTTTCGCCGGCAGGGCGGGGACCGCTTCGAGCCGGTGAGCTGGGATTTTGCCGTCGCCCACGCCGCCGCCCACCTCAAGACGACTGACCCCAACCGCAGCTTCTTCTATTCCTCGGGCCGCTCGTCGAACGAGGCGGGCTTCGTCTTCCAGCTGCTGGCCCGCGTCTGGGGCACCAACAACGTCAACAACTGCTCCTATTACTGCCACCAGGCCACCTCCGAAGGCCTCGGCACCACCATCGGCAAGGGCACGGCCACGGTCGAACTCGAGGACCTGACCGGCGCAGACCTCATCTTCGTCATCGGCGCCAACCCGTCCTCGAACCACCCGCGCTTCATCCACATGCTGAAGCACTGCCGCGACCGTGGCGGCGACGTCATCGTCATCAACCCGGCAAAGGAGCCTGGGCTGGTGAAGTTCGCCGTGCCCAAATCGCCCAGCTCCATGCTCTCGGGCGGTACCGAAATCGCCTCGGACTATTTGCAGCCGCGCATCGGCTCCGACATTGCCCTGTTCAAGGGCCTGATGAAGGCCATCCTCGCCATGGGCGCGGATGACCGCGCCTTCATTGACAGCCACACCACCGGCTTTGACGTCCTCCGCGCCGACCTCGACGCCCTCGGCTGGGACACCATCGAGGCGGTCTGCGGCGTTCCCCGCTCCGACATCGAGCGTGTCGCCACCCGCTACGCCAACCGGCAGAACGTCGTCTTCGCGTGGGGCATGGGCATGACCCATCACCTCCATGGGACGGCGAATGTCGAGGCCATCGCCAATCTTGCGCTGCTGCGTGGCATGGTCGGCAAGCGCTATGCCGGCCTGCTGCCCCTGCGCGGCCATTCCAATGTCCAGGGCATCGGCACCATCGGGGTCAAGCCGGTTGTCTCCGAGCAGGTCTTTGCCGCCATGGAACAGGCTTTCGGCATCACGCTCGGGCGCGCCAAAGGCCTCGACACCATGGCGAGCCTCGAGGCCGCTGAACGCGGCGAGATCGACGCCGCCGTCATCATGGGCGGCAACCTCTGGGGGGCCACGCCCGATACCGCCTTTGCCACCCGCGCCATGGGCAATATCGGCTTCAAGCTCTTCCTCACCACCACGCTCAACCGAGGCCACGTCCACGGCCTCGGCGAAGGAGAGGTACTGATCCTGCCCGTCACGGCGCGCGACGAGGAATGGTCGCCCACCACGCAGGAGTCGATGTTCAACTATGTCCGCCTCTCCGATGGCGGCATCAGGCGGCTCGACAACGTTCGCCCCGAAACGGTGATCCTCTGCGACCTCGCAGCCCAGCTGGTACCGGACTCGCCCATCGACTTCGCCGCCTTCAAGCAGCATTCGAAGGTGCGCGAGGCGATAGCGAAAATCGTCCCCGGCCTTGAGCAGCTTGCCGATATCGACGTGGCTAAGCGCGAGTTTCATATCCGGAACCGCGTCATGCACGCGCCCGAGTTCGGCACGCCCGACGGGAAGGCGCATTTCGTCGTTACGCCCACGCCGCTCCCCGGCACCGAGCTGACCCTCGCCACCGTGCGTTCCGAGGGCCAATTCAACACCATCATTTATGAGGAGCAGGACAGCTACCGCCTGAAGGCCGGGCGCGACGCCATCTTCCTCAGCCGCGAGGACATGGCGAAGTTCGGCCTTGCGCCGGGCGCGCGCATCACGCTGGCCTCCGATCATGGCCGCATGGAGGGCACCGCCACCCCCTTCGACCTGCCGCCCGGATCGGCGCTGGCCTACTACCCCGAGGCCAACATGCTGTGCGGCACGGCGGTCGATCCGCGCTCGCACACCCCCGCCTTCAAGTCGGTGCCGGTGTGGCTGGAGCGCTGAGCCCGGTTTGCCGCGCTTTTCGCGGCCGCTCGCCCGGATTGGTTAAGGTTCCTAAATGCTTTGCGCGTAGTCGAGGGCGAACTCGAACACGCTGTTATATCGATTGTTTCTGTATTATTTCCGAAGTTTGCTGAAACCGGTTCGTAGTCTGGTATTTCGGTTTCACGGCGATGTTCAGGGAAATATCGCCGTCATTTTTGCGCTGATGCTGCCGGCGCTGCTCGGTGTTGCGGCGCTGGTCGCAGAATACGGCCATTCGCTTTCAGTCCAGGCCAGCAATCAGCGCACCGCCGACCTCGCCGCCTATGCCGGGGCGCTGGCCTACTCGAAGAGCAACTCCACCTCGCTGATGACGAGTGCTGCCAAGCGGGTAGGGGAGCTCAACGGCGTCGCCCCCGCAAACGTCGCTGTCGATCTCGTGGACTCGCCCCGCGACGCCTCCAAGAAGTCCGTGCGCGCCGTGGTCACGGTCGACAACCCGATGTTCCTTGCCACCATCCTCGGGGCCTCGAACACGCTGCGCATCGTCGCGCTGTCCTATGCCGAGGTCGGCGCCGGCGTATCGTCCTGTATCCTCGCGCTCGATGGCACCAAGAGCGGCGTTACCCTCTCGGGCGGCACCCGGATCACCGCCTCTTCCTGCGCGGTCTCCTCAAACGCCAAGATCGAGGTGCCCTGCGGCACCACCATCGCCGCTCAATCGGTGTCGTACAACTCCGCCATCACCCAGCCCTGCAACGGCGTTACGGCGGGCACCATCACCCGCGCGGTCACGCCCGATCCGCTCGCCGGCAATGCCGCCGTGGCCACCGCCCGCGCCCGGTTCGCCACGCTCGCCGGTCAGTCGTCACCGGCCGCGCCGTCGGTCCCTAGCCCCGCCGGCGGCTACTCGATCGAGTTCGGCTACAACGAAACCACTACCAAGTCCCAGGCCGCAGCCGCCGGATGCTCCGCCTCCCAGTCCGGCAGCACCTGGACGCTCACCTGCCCGCAGGGTGCGGGCAGGGTCTACAACTTTGCCAACATCACCATCGCTGGAGGCATCAACCTGAGCTTCAACCCCTCGGGCGACGCTGCCACCACCTACAATTTCTCCGGTCCGCTCAGCGTCAGCGCCAACACTACCTTCGGGCCGGGCACCTACAACTTCGGCGGCGAGGTTCGAGCCGACTCCTACGGCTCCACCACCTTCGGCGCCGGTACCTACAACTTTGCCCAGACCTTCCGGGCTGGCGGCAGCGGCACCGTCACCTTCGGCACCGGCACCTTCAACTTCGCCCGCGGCATGATAACGTCGGGCAGCGTCGTCACCACCTTCGGCGCCGGTACCTTCAACATGGGCCGCAGCACCACCAGCTGCAACGGCGTCTCCACCTTCAGCCTCTGCAATGGCGCGAGCGGCGCCACGACGTTCGCCGGACCCAGCACGTTCCGCTTCGAGGGCGGCATCTACAATGGCGGCGGCTCCACGCTCACCATGGGTTCCGGTAGCACAAATATCTTTCAGATCGGGCCGAGCGGCGGCGGCGACGCCATCTATCTCGGCGGCGGTTCGAGAACCATTCTGGCCGACGCGACCACCTTCGAACTCGGCGGCCACCTCTGGGCGCCCTTTGGCGGCGGTTCCTGCCTCATCATCAGCCGGGCCGCCCACCACGATATCCGCGGCAACTTCAACGCCGCCGGCGCCGTGGTCATGGGGGCAGGGGTCTACACCATCGATGGCTATTTTGCCCTCGGTGCCTCGGGCGGCGGCGGCTCGCCCTGTCCCGGCTACTCAAACACGGTCAAGGCTACCGACGTCACCATCGTGGTTTCGGGCAAGACCACGTCGTCCACCGGCTCCTGCGCCGGCACCGCCTTCTGCGTGGCTGCCGGCTACCACAATGTCGAGATCACGGCACCGACCACCGGCACGCTCGCGAAGCTCGCCGTCATCGGGCCTGCCAGCGGCACCGCTGGCGCGACCTTCGCCGAGGGCGGTAGTTCGGGCAAGATCAGCGGCGCCTTCTACTTCCCCACCGGTCCCATCACCATGAGCGGCGGCGCCGGCGTCTCCGGCGGCAGCTACTGCCTGCAGCTCATCGGCTCGCTCATCAACCTCTCCGGTGGCACCACCGCCGTATCCGAGTGCATCGCCGGCATCGGTGGCGGCGCGGCCCGTCCGAGGCTCGTTCAATGACCCAGCGCCCCGGCTTCCTCCGTTCCGAGGGCGGCGCTTCGGCCGTCGAGTTCGCGCTGCTTGTGCCCATCATGCTCGTGCTCCTGGGCGTGATGCTCGATTTCGGCTTCAACCTCATCATGCGCTTCTCGGTCACGCAGGCGGTGTCGGTGTCGTCGAACTACGCCGTCGTCAACGGCGACAGCGTCTCGGCCTCGGGCGGCGCGAGTCTCGCGCAGAGCCTCGCAACGCTCGTTCCGGCTGAAATCGACGTCACCATCACCGTCAACAACGGCCCCTCGCTCACGCGCACCTCGGGTGCCGTCGCCACCTCCGGCACGGCATCAAATGCCGACATCTGCTACTGCCCCTCGACCAGCGGCGGCGCCATCAACTGGGGCACCTCCGTCGGCTGCGGCACCGCATGTCCGAGCGGCGGCGGCTTCGCCGGCAAGTACGTGGCGATCAGCGCGAGGCAGATGTACACGCCCATGTTCGGCGTTTTGGGCATTTCGCGCGCGGGATGGATCAGCGCCAGCGCCCTGGTGCAGGCGCAATGAGGCGTCTCTCCCGCTTCGCGCGCCACCAGGGCGGCGCCAGTGCGCTGGAGTTCGCGCTGCTCGCCGTGCCGCTTCTGCTCATCGTCGTCGGCACCATCGAATACGGCCGCGCCCTGTGGACGCAGCAGGCCATGCAGTCGCTCGCCATCGCCACCGCCCGCTGCATCGGCGTGGCGCAGTCCGAATGCAGCAATTCGGGCACTTACTCCTCGGGCAAGACCACCGCCTATGTCATCAGCGAGGCGGCAAAGCTTGGCGTGCCGCTCGAGGCTACCAACGTCTCGGTCAACGCCAGCACTTCGTGCCAGGGCGTTGCCGGCTTCGCCACGGTGACGATCAACTACCGCTTCGTCTCGGCCGTGCCCGAGTTCATCACTGCCCTGTTCCTCGGTCCCGATCTCAGGGCCACCGCCTGCTTCCCGAACCAGGGGTGATACAGCCCCTGTAAGCACCCGCACCGCTCGGCTAGTCTGCCGCCGCTCTACTGCACCCGCGCGCCGAGGACCTGCGTCCCCCAATGCCTGACTTCACCTTCCCCGCCGAAACCTTCGCCTTCCTCGAAGGCATCGCCGCCAACAACGCCAAGACCTGGTTCGAGGCCAACCGCGCCCTCTACGAGAAGGGTTATGTCGAAGCCGGCAAGGCCTTCGTCACCGAACTGGGGCCGCGACTGCGCGAGATTTCGCCCTCCGTCCAGTTCGACCCGCGCGTCAACGGCTCCATCGGCCGGATAAACCGTGACATCCGTTTCTCCAAGGACAAGCGGCCCTACAAGACCCATCTCGGCATGTGGTTCTGGCACGGCGAGAAGAAGGGCTGGGACAAGCCGGGCTTCTGGTTCGGCATCACGCCGGAACACCTGCAGCTCGGCACTGGCTGGTGGGGCTTTCCCAAGGACGCGCTCGACGAGTTCCGCCAGTCCGTCATTCACCCCCGTTCCGGCAAGGCGCTGGTGGCCGCCGTCGAAGCGGTGAAGGCGAAAGGGCCCTACGAGATCGGCGGCAAGACGCGGAAACTCCTGCCCAAGGGCTTTTCGACGGACCCGGACCGGCAGGAATACCTCCTCTACGAAGGCCTCCACACCTATCTCGAACTCCCGGTCGCTGCCGCCCGCAGCCCCGGCTTGATCGACCTCTGCCTCGAGCACAGCGCCAACGCCTGGCCCATCAACAAGTGGCTGCTGGACGAGGGCATCGGCCAGTAGCAGGGAGCGGCGCCGGTGCAGACCGACGCCGCTATGGTCGTTACTTCAGCGCCTCGGCGAAGAAGGTCGCGAACGAGTCCTGCACCAACTTCGTCACCTCGGGCTGGTCCGAATAGAACCCGTAGCCGTGGTCGGCATCGGGCACCGTCACCAGCTGCGCCGCCGGATAGGCGGCCACCAGATGGTCGATCTCCGGCTTTGCAATCACCGTATCCTTGTCGCCGTGCACCACCAGCATCGGCCCCTTGTAGGCGGCAATGCCATCGAGCGGGCTCGAGGCGAGCAGCTCGTCGAACCACTGCTTGCTCAGCTGCTGCTGCTGCCCATAGATCGTGGTGTAGTCGGCATAGCCCTTGTCGGTCGAAGCCTCGGCGTAGAGCCGCTCGTACTCCTCCTCGCTGCCGGCGAAGAACAGTAGCAGCCCCTTGCCGTTATCGGCCGAAGGGGCCAGCAGCCCCACCGCCTTGTAGGGGTGGTCCGGCGTCTGCGCGATGGTGAGCGCAATGCGCCCGCCCATCGAGTAGCCGAGAATGCCGAGCCTGTCCTTGTCGGCCGGGTAGTTGGCGAGCAGGTAGGCGAGGCTGGCGTTCGAATCCGAGATCATGTTGCTCAGGTAGCCCTCGGTGAAGGGCTCCTTGCTGTCGCCGGTGCCGGGGAAGTCCATGCGGATCGTGATGATCCCGGCATCGGCCAGCGCCTTGGCGAGCTTCTCGAACCCGCCGCCCTCCTGCCGGCCGCCGCCATGGCCGTGGTTCATCACCACGGCGGGGAAGGGGCCCTCGCCATCGGGCACGACGACGGTAGCCGGCACCGCGCGCGTGCCGTTCATCACCGTCACGTCGGTGGCGGTCTCGGCCTGCGCGGCCGAGACGAGGGCGAGGAGGCTGGTGGCGGCAAGCAGTGCCAGCCCGGCCTTGTGGAACTTCATCGTTAGTCTCCCTGTAGACGACCCTGCGATGCTCCACCGGGGCTGACGCATGCGTCAACGCCTACTTTGTCGATGGCGCACTCAGCCGTTGCGGAAGGCGTAGCCGTAGCCGTTGAGCGCCGGGGCGCCGCCCAGATGCGCGTAGAGCACCTTCGAGCCCTTGGGGAAGAAGCCCTTCTGCACCAGGTCGATCAGCCCCTGCATGGATTTACCCTCATAGACCGGGTCGGTGATCATGCCCTCGAGCCGCCCCACCAGTCGGATCGCCTCCTTCGTTTCCTCCGAAGGCACGCCGTAGACCGGGTAGGCGTAGTCCTCGTTGAGCACCACGTCGGCCTCTGTGATCGGCCGGCCCAGCTCCACCAGCTCCGCCGTACGCTGCGCTATGGAAAGCACCTGCGCCTTCGTCTTTTCCGGCGTGCACGAAGCGTCGATGCCGATCACCCTGTCCGCCCGCCCGTCGGCGGCGAAGCCCACCACCATGCCGGCATGGGTCGAGCCGGTCACCGTGCAGACGATCACGTAGTCGAACTTGAAGCCGAGGTCGGCCTCCTGCTTCCGCACCTCCTCGGCGAAGCCGACATAGCCGAGCCCGCCGAACTTGTGCACCGAGGCGCCGGCCGGAATGGGATAAGGCTTGCCGCCCGCCGCCTCGACTTCCGCGATGGCGTTCTTCCAGCTGTCACGAATGCCGATGTCGAAGCCGTCATCCACCAGCCGCACGTCGGCGCCCATGATCCGGCTCAGCATGATGTTGCCGACGCGGTCGTACACCGCATCCTCGTGCGGCACCCAGGCTTCCTGCACCAGCCGGCACTTGAAGCCGATCTTGGCGGCCACCGCCGCCACCATGCGCGTGTGGTTGGACTGAACACCGCCGATCGACACCAGGGTGTCGGCGCCCGACGCGATGGCATCGGGGATGATGTATTCCAGCTTCCTGAGCTTGTTGCCGCCGAAGGCCAGCCCTGAATTGCAGTCCTCGCGCTTGGCGTAGATTTCGACCCCTCCACCCAGGTGATCGCCCAGCCGCGCCAGCTTCTCGATGGGCGTCGGGCCGAAGGTGAGCGGATAGCGTTCGAACTTTTCGAGCATGGCAATGTCTCCGGAAATGAATGCCCGAGACTACCAGTCCATCCGCCGAAGGTGCTTTCAGAGTGCGGCTGTTCTGCGCTAGGACTGCAAAACCAGACGCGCTGCAGCGAGGCAAATGTAGCAAAAGTGCAGGAGAATCCGGAACAATCTTCCGCCGACCTAGATCGCATCGACCTGCGCATGCTGCGCCTGCTGCAGAAGGACGCGCGCCTCTCCAATGCCGAGCTTGCAGCCAAGGTTGGCGTCTCGCCCGCCACCTGCCACCGCCGCACCCAGCGGCTGGTAGAAGCCGGCTATATCAGCGCCTTCCGCGCCCAGCTCGATCCGCACAAGCTGGAACTGGGCACCTTGGTTATCGTCGGCGTCGTGCTTGACCGTTCGACCCCCGAAAGCTTCGCCACCTTCGAGGCCGCCGCCCGCAAGCTGAAATTCGTCATCGACTGCCACCTTGTGGCCGGCGATTTCGACTACTTCCTCAAGATCCGCGTGCGCGACATCTCCGACTTCAACCGCCTGCACGGCACGCAGCTCATCGCACTGCCCGGCGTCCGCCAGACCCGCACCTTCTTCGTGATGAAGGAAGTCGTCGACAACGCGCCGCTGGACTTTTAGCCCTGCGCCAGCCTCAGCAACTCGTCGCGCAACGCATTGCGCCGCACCTTGCCGCTCTCGGCCCGGGGCAGTGCCTCGACCTGGAACAGCCGGTCTGGCGCCCGCTCGTTGAGCTTCGCCTTCGCCGCCGCCTGCACAGCCTGAAGGTCCAGCGATGTGTCCGCGACCAGCGCGGCCCAGATCTGATCGAACCCGCTCTCCGTCGGCACCCCGACCGCCGCTACGTCCTCGACCAGAGGATCGAGGCGCAGCACCTCCTCGATATAGTCCGGTGCCACGATCACCCCGCCGCGGTTGATCACCTCGCTCGTGCGTCCGGTGATCACGACCATACCGTCCGGCTCGATCCGCCCGTAGTCACCCGGGTAGAACCAGCCATCCTGCAGCATTTCCGTCGGTTGGCCCGCCTCATCGACATAGAATGCGAGTTCGTCCGATCGCGCGCGGATGACACCGTCCTGTCCCGCCGGCAGCGGCACCCCGTCCTCGTCCACGACTTGCATTTCCACCCACGGCAGCAGGTATCCGCAGGCACCATCGACGCGCTCGAGGTCCGCGTCGGTTGCAAACGTCATGATGCCGACTTCCGTCGAGCCATAGGCGCTGAACACGTGGCTGCTCAGTCGCTGCCTGGTCGCCGCTAGCAGGGGCGCAGGGACCTTTGCTGCATTGATACCGACGCTGCGCAGGCTGGCGGGAGGCGAGTCCGGGCCAAGGGCATTCAGCAGACCCTGAATCTGCATTGCGGCGCCGTTTATGGCGCCGACATTGAAAATCCGGATCATCTCCAGCGTTTCGGCGCTGCTCGAGGGATAGCACAGCATGCTGCCGCGCGAATGCGCGAACAGCGGCGCCATGATTCCGGCGACGGTCGAAAAGCCCATCAGGTTGATCGGCGTCCCCGATGAGGAGCGCTGGCCGATCGTAAACAGGAAGTGCGCCAGCCGCAGTTCCATCGATTTGCAGGTCAGCGCTATGCACTTGGGCCGCCCGGTGGTCCCCGACGAATAGACGTGGCGGAATACGTCGTTGGCCCCAGGAATGCCAGGCATTGCCAGCAGTGCGGCATAGTCGACGGGCTTGCCCGGCTCGAACATGAACCAGCGGCTATCGACCTTCCGGGTCGCCACCTTCAGCGCAACCGCATCGTCGCGGTCGGTGAGGAATAGGTCGGGCCGCGGGCCAGTCATCTCGGCGGTGAACGTCGCGCCCACCGAGGCCGATCGCACCCCCATCAGCGCGAGCGCGTAGATGAGGGCGACATGGTGGATCGGCTGGCGCACGTCGAGCACGACGAACTGCCCGGCGGTTACGCCGAGCGTGCGAAGTACTTCCACGGCGGCGGAGGTCTGGCCCATCAGGGCCTTGAAGCTGGCTATCCCGCCGCCAAATGCCACCGCCGGGTCGGCCTCGCAACGGCGCGCCTGGTGAATGATGGCCTTGATGAGCTGCATCGGACCTCCGGCTGGCTCTGGAGTCAGAAGCTCAGGTTAAGGCCCGTGCGCACCGACACGCCGCCCGGCGCATACTCGGAACTGAACGTCCCGCCCTTGCCGTTGTCAGTCACGGCCGAGAGAGACGAGAGTTGGAAGACCAGTCCCTCGGTCTTGAGCGACAGGTTCTCGGTCAGCGCGAACTCCACACCCGCGCCACCAACCAGCCCGGCGACGTATCCAGACTCTTCGGCCTCGTTGTCCGAGAACCAAGGGAAGGCCGTATAGTGCGCGTGTCCAGCGGCGATGCCGGCAGTGCCGTACAGCAGGGCGTTGCCGCTTGTGAAACCCAGACGCCCGCGCAGCGTCAGCAGCGAGTCGAGGTCGGCCGACAGGTCGCCATCCCCCGAGCTGCGTTCGCCATGCACATTGCCCCAGCTGGCGTCACCCTCGATGCCGACCACGATGCCGGCCATGTCCATGTTGTAGCCGGCCGTCAGGCCGAGCAGACCACCGGACGCGTAGACGGGCGTGTCGTTGTCGTCGACCGTGACCGGAGACTCCGAGTAGACCACCCCGAGGTTCACGCCGACATAAGGGCCGGACCAGTCGTGCGTCGACTGGGCGTAACCGGCGCCGGGAACAAGAAAGGCGATGGTGGTAGTAAGCGCCGTAGCGGCGAGCAAGGCAAAGCGCACGGAATCCCCCAAGCAGATTCGAAATGCTGAAAACATATTTGACTCTGGATGCCACAATATAGGCAATTGCTTGCAAGCACTATTGCTTTCGCGCCACGGAGAAGCGTTATTTTACGCATCCCGGCAATAAAGCGACGTCGGTGCTGCCCCGCAAACCACCGGCTCGAAGCCGCCTCCGCGCAGGGGCGTGCGGCCAATCGCGCGGGTTGCCCTGCACCGAACCTTCCCCTACATACGGCGCCAATTTCACCACACCTATAACGCGGAGAGCTGCCTTATGGCGCGCCAGTTCATCTATCACATGCACGGGGTCACCAAGGCCTATTCCAACGGCAAGAAGGTGCTCGACAACATCCACCTGAGCTTCTACCCCGATGCCAAGATCGGCGTGCTCGGCCCCAACGGCGCGGGTAAGTCCACGCTGCTGCGCATCATGGCCGGCATCGATACCGATTTCACCGGTGAAGCCTGGGCTGCCGATGGCGCGAAGATCGGCTACCTGCCGCAGGAGCCGCAGCTCGATCCGGCCCTCGACGTGCTCGGCAACGTCATGACCGGCGTCAAGGAAAAGAAGGCGATCCTCGATCGCTACAACGAGCTGATGATGAACTACTCGGACGAGACGGCCGAGGAAGCGACCAAGCTTCAGGACATCATCGATTCCCAGAATCTGTGGGACCTCGAATCCCAGGTCGGGGTGGCCATGGAGGCGCTCGGCTGCCCGCCCGGTGATGCCGATGTCACCAACCTCTCGGGCGGTGAGAAGCGCCGCGTCGCGCTGTGCGCCCTGCTGCTCAGCCAGCCCGACCTGCTGCTCCTCGACGAGCCCACCAACCACCTCGACGCCGAAACCACGCAGTGGCTGGAAAAGCACCTGCGCGAGTTCCCCGGCGCCGTGCTCATCATCACCCACGACCGCTACTTCCTCGACAACGTCACCGGCTGGATCCTCGAGCTCGACCGCGGCCGCGGCATTCCCTACGAGGGCAACTACACCGCCTACCTCACCGCCAAGGCCAAGCGCTTCGCGCAGGAACAGGCTGAAGACGCCGCGCGCGCAAAGGTGCTCGAGCGCGAAAAGGAGTGGCTCGGCCAGTCCCCGCAGGCCCGCATGGCCAAGTCCAAGGCCCGTATCCGTGCCTATGACGAGCTGGTGAAGATCAACGAGGCGCGCACCCAGTCCACCACGGCGCAGATCATCATTCCGCCCGGCGAGCGGCTCGGCCACAACGTCATCGACATTGACGGCGTCACCAAGGCCTATGGCGATCGCGTGTTGATCGACAACCTCACCTTCAAGCTGCCCCCGGGCGGCATTGTCGGCGTCATCGGCCCCAACGGCGTCGGCAAGACCACGCTGTTCCGCATGCTCACCGGGCAGGAAAAGCCGGATTCGGGCACCATCACCATCGCCGAGAACGTCAAGCTCGGCTATGTCGACCAGTCGCGCGACACGCTCGATCCCAACAAGACCGTGTGGGAGGAAATCTCGGGCGGCAACGAAATCCTGCTGCTGGGCAAGCGCGAGATGAACTCGCGTGCCTACACCTCGGCGTTCAACTTCAAGGGCTCCGACCAGCAGCAGAAGGTGGGCAACCTGTCGGGTGGCCAGCGCAACCGCGTGCATCTCGCCAAGATGCTCAAGTCGGGCGCCAACGTCCTCCTCCTCGACGAGCCCACCAACGACCTCGACACCGAAACCCTCGCCGCCCTCGAAGAGGCGCTGGAGGAATTCGCCGGCTGCGCGGTCATCATCTCGCATGACCGGATGTTCCTCGACCGCCTCGCCACCCACATGCTGGCCTACGAGGGCAACAGCCACTTCGAATGGTTCGAAGGCAACTTCCAGGACTACGAACAGGACAAGATCCGCCGCCTCGGCGCGGACAGCGTCAACAACCACAAGGTCACGTACAAGAAACTGACGCGGTAAGATGACCTCGGCCGCATCGACCACAGTGATGGCCGGCGCGGCCGTCGTCGATATCACCCCGCCGCCCGGCCAGATGATGTGCGGCTATGCCGCCCGCACCGAGCCGGCCACCGGCACGCACGATCCGCTGACCGCGCGCGCCTTGGTGGTCGGTGACACCGCGCTCGTCGTGGCTGACGTTCTCGGCTTTCACGAAGATAGCTGCACCCGCATCCGGGCGCGCTCCGGCTTTGCCGACGATCGCGTCGTGGTCATTGCCACCCACACCCACGGCGCTCCGATGCCGGGGCGGGGCGGTGGTCCCGCCGATCCGGCGTTCCTCACCCAGCTCGAGGACGGTTGCGTCGCGGCCCTCCAGCAGGCGGCTGCCAACCGCCACCCCGCCCGGCTCAGTGCCGGCAACGGCGACGATCCCCGCATCGCTTTCAATCGCCGCAGCGACGGCGGCCCCATCGATCCCACCGTGCCGGTGCTGAAACTCGAAGCGCTGGATGGCACGGTGCTGGCGCTGGCCTTCGCCCACGGCTGCCACCCGGTGGTGCTCGGCGCCGGCAATCGCGAATACACTGCCGATTTCCCGCACTATGCCCGGGCCGCGGTCGAGGCCGCCCATCCCGGCGCCGTGGCCCTGTTCCTGCCCGGCTGTTCGGGCGATGTCAGCACCGGCCACTCGCCGGAATCCTCGATCAGCACCGAAGTGCCGCCCGACCGGACCTTCGCCGAAGCCGAGCGCATCGGCCTGCGCCTCGCCCGCTCTGTCCATCAGGCATCGCTCACCCCGCTCGGCGCTGCCGTCACCGCCCGGAGCCAGGATGTGGCCCTACCGCTGGCCCGCAACGAAGTGGGTGACCTCGACGCGCTGGCAGCCGAGTGGACCCGCCTCGCTGCCACAGCCGTCCCCGCCTGGGCGACGCTCTACCGGCACTGGGCCAATTGGGCCGTCACCACCGCCCGCGAGCCGCTGACCCCATGCCCTGGCCGCGTCACCGCCTTCAACTGGGGCGGCCTCGACCTCATCTTCCTGCCCGGTGAAATCTTCGCTTCGACCGCGCTCGCCCTGCGCACCGCGCTGCCGCCAGGGCATACCCCCTTCATCGTCAGTTTCGCCGACGGCAATCCCGGCTACATCCCGCCCGCCGAAGCCTACCCGCAGGGCGGCTACGAAGTCCTCGAAGCCCACCGCTACTACAACCTCCCCGCCGCCTTCGCCCCCGGCACCGCCGAACAGCTTCAGGCCGCCGCGCTGAGCTTGTGCTCCCCAGCGCGGTAACGTCGCCGCGCTGACGGCGTTACGGCAGGGGGGGGCGTCGTGCCCAAATAAGAAAGGGGGCGCGCGGCCCCCTCAAGCTTGCGTCCAAACTCGCGACCCTCAGGCCACAAGGCCCTCGGCGCGCAATGCCGTCTGCGTGGCCGGGCGGGCGTCTACCGCCTGCATCAGCGCGGCGAGGCGCGGATAGGCTGCGAGGTCGATCATGCCGTGGCTCCAGCGCACCACGGTGTAGGCGTAGGCGTCGGCCTGGGTGAACTCGCCCAGCATGAAGGGGCCGTTCTCGGGCAGCATGGCTTCGAGCTGGCCGATGCGGCGGGTGATCTCCGCCACTACGGCGGCACGCTCGTCATTGCTGAGGTTGGGCTTGTACAGGCCGCCGAAGGCCTTGTGCAGGTCGCCGATGAAGCCCAGAGCTTCCTGCAGCCGGGCGCGCTCGATCGTGCCGTTGGCCGGCTTGAAGGCGGGGATGTTCGAATTGTCGCCAATATATTGCAGGATCGCCGGGCCCTGGGTGATCACGGTGCCTTCTGCCACCTGCAGGGCCGGGACGGCACCGCGCGGGTTGATCGTCAGGTAGTCGGCATCGTTGGCCGTCTTCTTGGTGCGCAGGTCGACGGCTTCGGTTTCGAAGGGCTGGCCGATTTCGTTGAGGATGATGTGCGTCGCCAGCGAGCAGGCGCCGGGAGCGTAGAAGAGTTTCATGGTCGTCCTGATAGTCGAGAGACGCAGCCGGATGGCTGCGCCCGCTAGCTAGGGCAGGGGCCCCCGCGTCGCCAGACGGCAATTTGTCCAGATGCCCATCGGGCGGGGCGCGCGCGACCTAGTGCTCGTGCCCGTCGTAAAAATCGGCCTCGCCGCGCCGCCAGTATCCCGCCGCCTTGATCAGATCCGGGTCGTGGCCGCGCTCGGTGACGAAATGCTCGCGCAGCGCCGTGGACATGGCCGACTCCCCCGCGATGAAGACATAGCCCTCGCCCTCGGGCAGCGGCGCGGCGCGCACCGTGTCGAGCAGCGAGGCGCCGGTGTTGCGCTCCACCCAGGTCACGTCTGCCGTCGCGTTGCCGCCGAACACCTGCCGCTCGGCGGCATCCGCAATCTCGATGAAGGCGAACACCTTCGCGCCCGCCGGCAATTCCTCGATGCGGCGGCCGATGGCGGGCAGGGCGGTCTCGTCGCCGATCAGCACGTAATGGTCGAACCCGTCGCGCACCACGAACGAGCCGCGCGGGCCGCCCACGCCCAGCGTATCGCCCGGCTTCGCCGCTTCGGCCCAGGCCGCCGCGACACCGCCCTCATGCAGCACGAAGTCGATCACCAGCTCGGCACGCGCCTTGTCGAAGCTGCGCGGGGTGTAGTCGCGGCCCTCGGGGCGCGGCGCGCCTTCCGGCCACACCAGCCCGTTCGGCCCCGGCTCCGGCAGGGCGAGCCCGCTGCCCTCGGGGGCGATGAACAGCTTTACGTGGTCGTCATAGGCGAGCGAGGGGAACTCGGCGAAGCTCGGGTGGCTGAGCGTGATGCGCGCCATGCGCGGCGTGATCCGCTCGTTGGCGACCACGGTCGCGATGCGGAACTTCAGCTCGTGCCTCACGCGCTGCGCGACGGGACGGTCCATGGTCGGGTCCTACTCGTAATAGATGCCGATGCGGCGGCCGCCCACGTCCTCGACGCGCACGGGCACCTGGTAGATGGCGGTGAGGAATTCGGCGGTGATGATCTCTTCGGGCGGCCCGGCCTTGGCCACGCGGCCCCCGGCCATGCACACGATGTAGTCCGAATAGACCGAGGCGAAGTTGATGTCGTGCAGCACCACCACCACGGTCTTCTTCAGCTCCCGCGCCGCGCGGCGCAGCAGCTGCATCATGCGCACGGCATGCTTCAGGTCGAGGCTGTTGAGCGGCTCGTCGAGCAGCACGTAGTCGGTGTCTTGGCACAGCACCATGGCGACGAAGGCGCGTTGGCGCTGCCCGCCCGACAGCTCGTCGAGAAAGCGGTCGGCCAGTTCGGTCAGTTCGAGGAAGCCCAGAGCCTCGTCGATATGGCGCTTGTCCTCAACCGTCAGCCGGCCCTTGGTGTGCGGGTAGCGCCCGAAGGCGACGAGGTCGTGCACCGTCAGCCGCGCCGCCACGTGATTGTCCTGCCTGAGGATTGCGAGCTTCCGCGCCAGCACGTCCGACGGCGCCTTCGTTACGTCCAGCCCCTCCACCGTCACCGTGCCGGCATCCATGGGGAGGAGCCGGCTGATCATCCCCAGCATGGTCGATTTGCCGGCCCCGTTGGGACCGATGATCGAGCTGATGCCGCCCGCCGGCAGGCTGAGCGACACGCCATCCACCACCACGCTGGCGCCATAGGATTTGCAGAGCTCGCGCGTTTCGATCATCGCAGGGGCTTCCGGAGGATGAGGAGGAGAAAGACGATGCCGCCCAGGAACTCGATGATGATCGACAGCGCCGTGTCGTAGCCGAAGCCGCGCTCGAGGATCACCTGTCCGCCGACTAGGCCGATCAGCGCTACCAGCACCGCCGCGGGCAGCACATAGGCGTGGCGGAAACTCGGCGTCAGCATGTAGGCGAGGTGCGCGACGAGCAGGCCGAAGAACAGCACCGGCCCCACCAGCGCCGTCGAAACGCTCACCATCACCGCCACCACCACCAGCACCAGCGACACGGTGCGCACATGGTCGACGCCGAGCCCGATGGCCGGCTCGCGGCCCAGCAGCAGCACGTCGAGCTTGTTGAGTAGCGGCAGCACCACCAGCGTTGCGGCGGCGAGCACCACCGTGGCGATCATCAGCAGCGTCGGTTCAATGGCGTTGAAGCTTGCGAACATCGCGTCCTGCAGCACCACGAAGTCGTTGGGGTTGATCATCCGCTGCATCAGCCCTGACAAGGACCGGAACAGCACGCCGAAGACGATGCCGACCAGCACCAGGAGGTGCAGGCTCCGCGACTCCCGCCCGAACAGCCAGCGGAAGAGCAGGGTAGCGCAGACGATCATCACGCCCGCGTTGAGCAGGAAGCGAAGTTCGGCCGGTAGCGTCAGGTACGCGAAGCCGCCGAAGAAGAAGACCAGCATCGTCTGGATCAGCGCGAACAGCGCATCGAAGCCCATGATCGCCGGGGTGATGATGCGGTTGCCGCTCACCGTCTGGAACAGCACGGTCGAAACGGCGATGGCATAGGCGCAAAGCGCGATGCCCCACAGTTTTCGCCCGCGCAGGCTCAGCACGAAGTCCCACGGCCCGCGGGCGTTCCAGGTCATGAAGGCGACGACGGCCACGAGGGCGAGAAGGGCGAGGGCGGCGAGCACGAAGCCCGGCCGCGACAGGAGCTTAGCCAAGCTGACGCCTCCGCCCCAGCAGCAGCCACAGGAAGACCAGGCTGCCCGCCACGCCGAACACGGTCCCGATGGGAATTTCGTAGGGGAAGCGCACCAGCCGCCCGACAATGTCGGAGGCAAGCACCAGCCCGGCGCCGAGCAGCGCCACCCACGGAATCGAGCGCCGCGTATTGTCGCCCATCCACGAACTCACGAGGTTGGGCACGATCAGCCCGAGGAAGGGGATCGACCCCGCCGTCACCACCACCACGGCCGTCACCATCGCCACGATGGTGAGCCCCAGCGCCAGCACCCGCGAGTAGTTGAGCCCGAGGTTCGTGGTGAACGCTTCGCCCAGCCCCGCCACGGTGAAGCGGTCCGCCGCCAGCCATGCCACCATCGTCAGCCCCGCCGCAAGCCACAGCAGCTCGTAGCGGCCGCGCAGCACGCCCGAGAAATCGCCCATCGTCCACGCCCCCAGCGTCTGCAGCAGGTCGTAGCGATAGGCAAAGAATGTCGTTACGGCGGAAATCACCCCGCCCAGCATGATGCCGACCAGCGGCACCACCAGCGGAGAACGCAGCGGCATCGCAGCGAGCAGCCGCATGAACAGCGCCGTGCCCATCAGCGCGAACACCGCCGCCACGGCCATCTTGCCCAGCAGCGGCCAGCCCGGCGCGAAAATGGTGACGACCAGCAGCCCCAGGCTCGCGGACTCTACCGTCCCTGCCGTCGAAGGCTCGACGAAGCGGTTGCGCGCCAGCATCTGCATTAGCAGCCCCGCCACCGACAGCGCACTGCCCGCCAGCACCAACGCCAGCGTGCGCGGCACGCGGCTGATGAGCAGAACCTGCATGGGCCTGTCCTCGGGTGCACTCGAGAACAGGCTCTGCAGCGACACATCGCTGACACCGATGAAGAGGCTGACTGCCGCGAGGGCGAGGACGACGAGCAGTCCCGCGGCGAGCTTGGCAGATGAGGTCATGCGTGGTGCCGGGCCGGCCGCAACCGGCCCCGCTCGGTTCCCTTAGAACGCGCCGATGGCGGTGCCGACCTGCTCGACCAGCACGGTGAAGGCCGGCAGGCCGCCATTCACCACATAGGCGCGGACGGGGTCGATGTTGACGACGTGGCCGTTCTTCACGGCATTGGTCTGGTTCACCAGCTCGTTGTCGAGGATTGCGGCCGACGAGCCGCTGCCGGTCGCCGCGTCGCGGTCGATCACGAACAGCCAGTCGGGGTTGGTCTCGAGCACGAACTCGAACGAAATGACGTCGCCATGCGTCTCGGCCTTGGCTTCGGTCGCCGCCGGGATGCCGAGCGTCTCGTGGATCCAGCCGAAGCGCGAACCGGGACCGAAGGCGGTAATCTCGGCGCCGTTGGTGAGCACGATCAGGCCCTTGCCGGCGTCCGCCGCCTTTGCCTTCACCGCGGCGATCTTACTGTCGAGGTCTGCGATCATGGCGTCAACCTCGGCCGACTTGCCGAAGATTTCACCCAGAATCTTGCTGTTCGCCTTGATCGAGCCCTCGAAGTCGGTCCAGCTGTTGGAGAGGTCGATGGTCGGCGCGAGCTTGCTGAGCTCGCCATAGGCACCGGCCGAACGGCCCGCCACGATGATCAGGTCCGGCGCCGCGGCCGCCACGGCCTCGTAGTCGGGCTCGAAAAGGGTGCCGACTTTCACGTACTTGTCGTCGGCATACTTCGACAGGTAGGCGGGCAGGTTCACGCCCGGCAGCCCTTGGATCTCCACGCCCAGCGCGTCGAGGGTGTCGAGGCTGGCGAAATCGAAGGTGAGCACCTTGGCCGGGTTCTGGGCGACGGTGGTCTCGCCCTGCGCGTGCTTGACGACGATGTCGTCCGCCAGTGCCGGAGCTGCAACAAGGGCCGCGGCTGCCAGCGCCGCAATCAGGATCGATTTCATGAGGTCGATACTCCAGTTATTGGAGGCTGCCTACATAAGGTGACCTGAACAATCAAGTTACTTTTGGGTCGCATCGACAGGATCGGTGTCGGCGCGGATTCGCGCGCGTCCGGTATTCGCGCTATCCTCCGGTCCACACGCGACGGAGGCGGCGATGGGTGTGGTGGTCTCTACGGCAGGCGAGGGCAGGCGCTGGGAGATGGAGCCGGGACGCTTCGCCGTCTTCCGGGTCCTGTCGAGCGAAACCGGCGGCTCCACCGCCGTGTTCGAGGAGTCGGTGCCACCGGGCGCGGGCACGCCGCTCCACATCCACCACCCAAGCGACGAAGTCATCTTCGTGCGGTTGGGCAGCTTCACCTTCCGCATGGGGGATGAGACGCGCAGCGTCGATGCCGGTGGCTGGGTATTCATCCCGCGCGGCCTCGTCCATGGCTGGCGCAACACCGGCACCGAGAAGGGCCAGCTTTCCTTCGTCTTCACCCCCGCCGCCGGCGCCGTCTGCTTCGAGGAACTGAGCGCCTACGACTGCCTCATCCCTGAAGTCCCCGAAGATGAACTCGTCGCCACCTTCATCAGGCACGGCTACGAACTCGTCACCTTCGAGTGGTGAGGCGCGTCACTTCTCCGCGACTGCCTCCCAGCCACGCAAACCATGAGCGCACCATGGCCGACTGGTCTCCCTCCACCTACCTGAAGTTCGAGGACGAGCGCACCCGCCCCGCGCGCGACCTCCTCGCCCAGGTGCCCCTCACCGCGCCACGCGCCGTCATCGACATGGGCTGCGGCCCCGGCAACTCCACCGAACTGCTCGTCGCGCGCTATCCCGGGGCCCACGTCACCGGCCTCGACAACTCCCCCAACATGCTGGCCGAGGCGCGCGCTCGCGTTCCCGCCGCGACCTTCGCCACCGCCGACGCTTCCACCTGGGTGCCGGAGCCGGGCACCGACTTGGTCTTCGCCAACGCCATCTACCAATGGGTGCCCGATCATCTCACGCAACTGCCGCGCGTGCTCGACGCGCTGCCGCAGGGCGGCGTCCTCGCCGTGCAGATGCCCGACAACATGGCCGAGCCCTCCCATGTGCTGATGCGCGAGACCGCGGCCGAAGGCCCCTGGGCAGCCCAACTCGCCAACGCCCCCCGTCAGCCACTTCCGCCGCCGCGCGCCTATTACGACGCGCTCCGCCCCTTCGCGAGCCGCGTCGATATCTGGCACACTGCCTATAACCACGCCCTCGACGGCCCCGAGGCCATCGTCGAGTGGGTGAAGAGCACCGGCCTCCGCCCCTTCATCGACCCGCTCACGCCCGAGCACCGCGCCGATTTCCTCGCCCGCTATCTCGCCCGCATCACCGAGGCCTATCCCCGCGCCTCCGACGGCAAGGTGCTGCTCCGCTTTCCCCGCCTCTTCATCGTCGCGGTCAGGTGAGGGCAGGGCGCATGGATCGGAATGCCATCATTGGCTGGCTGCTCGAAGGCGACCCCGCCATCCGCTGGCAGGCGATGCGCGACCTGCTCGATACCTCTGCCGCCGAAATCCACGCCGAGCGTCAGCGGGTGACGCGCGAAGGTTGGGGCGCCGCGCTCCTCTCCCGCCAGCGCCCCGACGGCACCTGGGGCGAGGGCGGAGCCGAGGACATGGGCTGGATGATCACCATCCGCACCCTGACTCTCCTCAAGGACATGGGCGCCGATCCGGCCGATCCCGCCGTCCGCGCCGCCATCGAGCGCGTAAGACCGCTCCGCTTCGTCTGGCACGAGAACCGCCCCTTCTTCGACGGGGAAACCGAAGCCTGCCTCAACGGGCGCATCCTCGCGCTCGGCGCGTATTTCGGTGAGCCGAGTCAAAACCTCCTCGACCAGCTTCTCGCCGAGCAGCTCGCAGACGGCGGCTGGAACTGCGACGCGCCGCCCAGCACGCGCTCGTCGTTCCACTCCACTATTTGCGTCCTCGAAGGCGTCCTCGCCTGGGAACACTGCGTCGCGCCGGAGCCGCGCATCACCGCCGCCCGCCATCGCGCCGAGGAATACCTGCTGGCCCGCCGGCTCCACCGCCGCCTCTCGACGGGCGAGGTCATCGACCCCGATTTCCACCTGCCCAGCTTCCACCCGAACTGGCGTTACGACATTCTCCGCGCCCTCGACTATTTCCGCGCCGCCGGTGGCCGCCCCGACCCACGCCTCTCCGAGGCCATCGACCTCCTCCGCGCCCAACGTTTCCCCGACGGCCGCTGGCCGCTCGGCCACCTCGAGCCGGGTCCCATCGGCCTCGTCACCGAATTCGACGAACCCGCCCCCAGCCGCTGGCAAACCCTCCGCGCCCTCCGCGTCCTCGGTTGGTACGAGGCTGCCGCCTAGCCAATCACCCCCGGTGGTGCTAGGCGGGAAACTTCCTCGCCTGACGGAGTATCGCCATGCCCGCTTCCCCCTTCGAGATCCCGTTCGACGGCGCCATCCTGCGCGGCGAGGCCGATGGTTTCGGCATTCCGGTGGTGTTCCTGCATTCGGGCGTCACCGACCGGCGCATGTGGGCCGAGCAGATGCGCGAGCTGGCAGAAGAGGGCTACCACGTCATCTCCTACGATCGACGCGGCTACGGCGAAACCGAGACGCAGAACGTCCCCTTCAACCACCTCGTCGATCTCGAAGCGGTGCTCGATGGCCTCTCCATCCACGCCGCTATCCTCGTCGGCTCGTCCAGGGGCGGGGCGCTTGCCATCGATTTCGCGCTCGAACACCCCGAGCGCACCATCGGCCTTGTGCTCATCGGCACCGCCATCACCGGCGCCGATGATGCCGAGATCCCCGAGGACGCCGCTGACCTCGAAGACGCGCTCGAATACGCCACCGAGCGCGGCAACATCGACACGGTCAACCGCATCGAGGCCCATCTCTGGCTCGATGGTCCGCTGAGCGAGGCCGGCCGGGTGCAGGGCGAGGTGCGCGATCTCTTCCTCAGGATGAACGCCACCCACCTCAACCACCCCGAGCTCACCGAGGAGGAGTTCCCCGACGACGCCATCGACAACCTCTCGGCGATTACCGCTCCCACGCTCCTGGTCGTCGGCGAGCTGGACCTGCCCGACATCATCGACCGCCACGAAGACCTGTCGGAGGAACTGGAGAACGCCTTCGCCGTCGTTCTCGAAGACACCGCCCACCTCCCCAGCCTCGAACGCCCCGACCTCTTCAACCCCATCCTCCTTGAGTTCCTCGAAGCCGTGACGGGGCAGGGCGAGTACGACGAAGACGAGGAGGATTGAGCCGGGCGCCCGTCCGCCTTACATTGGCACAGGTACGGAGAACCGACATGCTCGAAGTCGACAAGCTGCTTGAAGCGATGGCCAGGAAAACCGGCCAGACCAAGAGCGAGTTCGCCGCCGCGGCCATCCTCGAGAAGATCGAGGACATGGAAGACCTCGCCATCGCCGAAGAGCGGGTGCCAACCATGGGCAAGACCCTCAGCTGGGAAGAGGTCGCGGCCGAACTGGACAAGCTGGACGCCGCCAACGAGGCCGCTGCTTGAGTGGTTGGCGGGTCGAGTTCGACGACAGAGCCGTAGGGTAACTGTTCAAACTCGGCACCGTGGAGAGGAAGCGTATCCGCAACTTCGTCGAGCAACGCTTCTTGCCACCGGCAATCCGCGGGCGTTGGGAAAGCGCCTGGCAGGTGACCTGAGCAATTTCTGGCGCTACCGCGTCGGCGACTACCGCATTCTGGCTCGGATCCAGGACGACGTCCTGCTCGTGCTGGTCGTGGAAGTCGGCAATCGCCGCGAGGTCTATTGCTAAGCCGCAAACGCCCGGCGGAACGCGCTCGGGCTCACGCCGGTGCGGGCGCGAAAATGGTGGCGCAGCGTTTCCTGGCTCTGGAAGCCCGTAGCCGCGGCAATCTCGTCGAGCCCCGCCTGGGTGGATTCGAGCAGTTCCTTCACCCGCTCCACTCGCTCGGCGATCAGCCAACTGAGCGGGCTCATGCCCGTCGCCTCGCGGAAGTGGCGGATGAGGCTCCGCTCTGAAAGCGCTGCCACGTCAGCCATTCTGGCGATGGTCCAGTTCTCGTCGAGCCGTGCGCGCAGCGTATCGAGCAGCGGCCCAACCCGACCGCGCCGCTCCCGTGCCACAGGCCGGGCGATGAACTGCGCCTGTCCCCCGTCGCGATGTGCGGGCAGCACCAGCCGCCGCGCCACCGTGTTCGCCACCTCGCGCCCGAAATCACCGCGCACGATATGGAGGCAGAGGTCGATCCCCGCCGCTGAACCGGCCGCCGTCAGCACGCCCCCATCCTCGCAATAGAGAATGTCGGGCTCCACCGTCACCGCCGGGCACTCCTCGGCCACGATTGCAGCATAGCGCCAGTGCGTCGTTGCCCGCTTGCCGTCGAGCAGCCCCGCCCGCGCCGGCACGAACACGCCCGAGCAGAGCGTCGCGATGCGCGCCCCGCGCGTATGCGCCGCCCGCAGCGCCTCGCACAGGTCTTCCGGCACCGGCGCCTTCGCCCCGCGCCAGCCCGGCACCACGATCAGGTCGGCTTCGGCCAGCCGGCTGAGATCCTGCGGCGCCTCCACCGTGATGCCGCCGGGCGCCCGGTAAGGGCCGGGTTCAACTCCCACGATCTCCCACGTGTACCAACCCAGCCCGTCGAACTCGGGCCGGTGGAGGCCGAACACCTCCACCGCGATGCCGAACTCGAACATGCACAGCTGGTCATAGGCGAGAATGGCGACATGAGGCGGCTTTTTCATCATGGCGGGATATTACCGCATATTGGCATTCCCGCCACTGCTCCATCCGGCCCCTCTCCGGCAACATCCCGCCATTCCGCAACCGCTGAGAAACAGGGAGTGCCAACCATGAGCAATGTCACCCTCGTGCCCGCCGCGTCCTCGTCCGAGGCTATCCTCCATTTCGCCCGCCGCCTCGCGCTCGAAACCGACTGTTGGGACGTCCACGACGCCCTGACACGTGGTGAAGCCGATTTCGTGCTGCTCGACGTGCGTAGTCCGGCCCTGTTCGAGGCCGGACATGTGGAGGGCGCCATCAACCTGCCGCATGGCAAGATCACCGGTCGCCGCATGGCCGAGTGGCCGCAATCGACCCTGTTCGTCGTCTATTGCGCCGGCCCGCACTGCAATGGCGCCAACAAGGCCGCGCTGCGCCTTGCAGAGCTTGGACGTCCGGTCAAAGAGATGATTGGCGGCATCACCGGCTGGCTGGACGAGGGCTTTCCGCTCGTCATCGGTACGGCGGACAATGCCAGTCAAACCCACGTGGCTGCTGAATAATTCGCTTGCGCGGGCGAGGGCGGCGGACCAATTCTCCTCCGTGAAAAGAACACTGCCAAAGGGGGGAAACCTGCATGCTCAAACCTGCGCTCGCCGCATTCGCCATGGCGGCGGCTCTCACCGTCACGCCGGCCATTGCCGCCTGCGACACCATCAAGTCCCGCAATGTCGGGCTTTCCGCCTGCATCGACGATGCCGAGTGGGAGCTGCGTGCGCCGCAGGGCGATCAGGAGTTCCTCTTCTTTTCGCTCGACCAGCGGGTGGGCTTCACCGTCATCACCGAGCAGGCGAGCTTCACCGCCTCCGATTTCCGCCGCGCCGTGTTGGTCAACGGCATGAACGCCAATGGCGGCAAGGAGGTCCAGGTCGTTTCCGAGCGCGTCGAGAGCGTTGGCGGCCGGTCCTGGAACGTCATCGAATACCAGTTGGGTGAGCCCGGAGAGGAGCTCGAGTTCCAGAACTTCTATTACAGCCAGCCCGATTTCGGCGCGGTGCAGGTGGTGTTCTGGAGCACGCCGGGCGATGCCACGCTCGCCGCCTATCGCGCCGGCGTCGTGCTCTCGTCCGTCGGCTATTGAGGAAAAGGGCGGCGCCGGTTTCCGGCGCCGCCTCCTGTTCTATATTGCCAGCGTGTCAGCGAAGTGAGCTTCCAGCTTCGGCGTGGGCAGGTTGGTCAGATCCTTGGGCAGTTCGGCCATGATCTTGTCCTTCATCGCCTTGCTGTAGACGCTTCGCAGGTTACCGAGCGCAGTGGGCGCCGCTGCGACGATAAGCTGGTCGAACGCGTCCTTCTGCACATGCTTTTCCAGTTCCGCCGCGACGTTTTCGACGAAGCGCCGCTCGCGCACCGCCACCGGGTCTGACGAGTATTCGACGCCGCCGCTATTGCGTGCTCCCTGCGAACCGATGCTGTTCCCCGGCCGGTCCGCCATGATCTCGCGCGCCTGCAGCGGCTCTTGTTCGAACTGCAGTTCGTCGATGATCCTCAGCCCCTTGCCGGGCCCGGTATGCTCGAAGACCTTGGCCTGAGCGCCATTGGCAACAAGAATCCAGGTTGTCTTGGCTTTCATCGTGTCCTCCTTGGGGATACCCAATCTGAACGCACCAGCCCGCCGATGGTTTGATCACTGTCAAACACGGCCGCCGGTCCTCATAGGGTGGGCCCATCGCGCTCATTCCAAACTCTCATTTGTCCGCCCGCGTCCCGGCTGCTACACCGGCCTGGCACCTCTTCCCCGAAAGCCCAGCCTTGGCGACCATCTCCACCTCCGAGTCCAGAGCAACCGACAGCGGCCTCGCCGTCGGCATCGGTGCCTATCTCATGTGGGGCTTCCTGCCGCTTCTGTTCGACCTGCTGCGCCATGTCGGTGCCACCACGCTGGTGGCCCATCGCACGCTGTGGTCGCTGCTCTTCGTCGGGGTGATTCTCATTCTCGCCGGCCGCACCGCCGAGGTTCGCGCCGTGCTGCGCGATCGTGCCAGCACCATGCGCATGGGCATCGCGGCGCTCTTTCTCGCCGTGAACTGGCTCATCTACGTCTATGCCGTGGAAACCAGCCAGGTGCTCGAGGCGAGCTTCGGCTATTTCATCAACCCGCTGGTCAATGTCGCCTTCGGCATGGTGCTGCTCGGCGAACGTCTGAACCGCGTCCAGGCCGTCGCCATCGCCATTGCCACCATCGGCATCGCCATCCAGGCGGCGGGGCTGGGCAGCTTCCCGTTCATCGCGGTCTCGCTTGCGGTCACCTTCGCCATCTACGGCTACCTGCGCAAAACCGCCAAGGCGAGTTCCGCCGCCGGCCTCTTCGTCGAAACGCTACTGCTCTCGCCCATCGCGCTCGCATACCTCGCCATCACCATGGCGAGCGAGGGCAGCCTCGGCCCGCTCACCGATCCCTGGACGCTGTTCCTGCTCGTGCTCACCGGGCCCGGCACCGCCGTGCCGCTGTTGCTGTTCGCCTATGCCGTGCAGCGCCTGCGCCTCACCACGATCGGCATGCTGCAATACATCGCCCCGTCGATTGCCTTCGTGCTGGCGCTGGTGGTCTTCGGCGAGCATCTCAACGCCACCCGCCTCGTCAGCTTCGGGCTGATCTGGCTGTCGCTCGTCATCTACACCGCGGATTCCGTGGCCCGCCGCCGCCGCGCCCCGGTTGTCGATCCCGTCTGATGGAGCTCCCGGCACAGACGCTCGGCGCCCGCGTCGAAGGCACCTATGTGGTCGAGGGCAGGGCGGTCGGATCCACCCCGCACGATGCGCTGACCCTCACCTATGCCGGCATCGCCGGCGACCGCCACGAAGGGCTGGTTCGCCCCTCCGGTCCGCGCGAGCCGTGGTATCCGCGCGGCACGCCCATGCGCAACGAGCGCCAGGTCTCCATCGTCGGTGCCGAGGAAATGGCAGAAGTCGCCGCCACGCTCGGGCTCGACCGGCTCGATCCGGCCTGGATCGGCGCAAATCTCTGCCTCTCCGGCATCCCCCACCTCACGCTCCTGCCGCCCCGCACCCTGCTGCTCTTCCCTTCGGGCGCCGCCATTCGTATCGACGGCCATAACGACCCCTGCCGCAAGTCCGGTGCCGCCATCGCCGCCCATGTCGAAGGCCGCCCCGACCTCCAGTTCGCTTTCGTCAGGGCCGCGATGGACAAGCGCGGCCTCGTCGGCTGGGTCGAACGCGAAGGCGTCGTCAGGGCAGGGGACGAGCTGGTGGTGAGGACGTGGCGGCAACTGGTGCCAGCCTGAGCCCCGAGCAACCGGCGCTACGTTGTAACTCTCGCCCGCGTCCCCCGTATCACCCCGGCGACCTCTTCGAATACCCGCCCGTAGGGCGCCCCCTCGCGCCACACCAGCCGCAGCATTCGCCGCGCGCCCGGGCTCTCGAGCTCGTGCACCGCGATCCGCCCGCCCGTCGCCTCCTTCCGCAGCGCTATTGAGGGTAGCAGCGTGATCCCCTGCCCATTGGCGACGAACTCGACGATCGTCGAGAGCGACGTTGCGGCAAATGTCCGCCGGCTCATGTCGCGGTCGAGACCACAGGCGGCGATCGCCTGGTCGCGGAAGCAGTGGCCCTCGTCGAGCAGCAACATGCGGTCATGGTCGATCCGGTCGAGCGGCACCGGCTCCGGCGAGCTTTCCGTGGCCGGTGTCGCCAGCACGAACTCGTCGGCGAATAGCGGCCTCACCACCAGCTTCGGCCCGCCCGGTCGCGGCTCCGTCGCGATCAGCGCCATGTCGAGGCTGCCATCCTCGATCCCTTCGACCAGCGTGTCCGTCCGGCTCTCGCTCACCGAGAAAGTGAGCCCCGGCATCTCCTTCTGCAGGGCCGGAAAGATGTCCGGCAGTAGGTACGGCGCCACTGTCGGAATCAGCCCGAACCGCAGCGGCCGCTCCGGCAGCCCGCGATGCCCGGCAAGGAAGGTTTCGAGCGCATCGGCTTCCTCGATGATGCGCCGCGCCCGCTCGACGAACTCGCGCCCCAGCGGTGTCACCCGCACCGATTTCCCCAGCCGGTCGAACAGCGGCGCGCCGCAGATTTCCTCGAGCTGCCTGATCTGCTGGCTCAGCGCCGGCTGGGTGACGTGGCAAGCCTCGGCAGCCCGGCCGAAATGCCCGGTCTCCGCCAGTTCGATTGCGTAAGTCATCTGACGCAGCGTGATCATAACCGCACCTTATCACAGCGGTTAGAACAATCAATTTGCCTAATCGGCGGCGGTGAGTAGAAGGGCGCGACCAGACGATTCAGACTCAGGAGGCTCCCAATGGATGCATCGAACGAAGGCGGCGCGGGCAAGTGCCCGGTTCCCCACGGCAACAAGGCCATGGGCCGCGGCAACCGCGACTGGTGGCCCAACCAGCTCGACCTCTCGATCCTCCACCAGCACACGGCGCTGTCGAACCCGCTCGGCTCGGCCTTCGACTACGCGCAGGAGTTCCAGAAGCTCGACTATGAGGGCCTCAAGGCCGACATCAAGGCGCTGCTCACCGACTCGCAGGACTGGTGGCCGGCTGATTTCGGTCACTATGGCCCGCTGATGATCCGCATGGCCTGGCACTCGGCCGGCACCTACCGCATCCAGGACGGTCGCGGCGGTGGCGGCGCGGGCCAGCAGCGCTTCGCGCCGCTCAACTCGTGGCCCGACAACGTCAACCTCGACAAGGCCCGCCGCCTGCTCTGGCCGATCAAGCGCAAGTACGGCAACCGCATCTCGTGGGCCGACCTGTTCATTCTCACCGGCAACGTCGCCCTCGAGTCGATGGGCTTCAAGACCTTCGGCTTCGGTGGCGGCCGCGCCGACACCTGGGAGCCGGAGCTCGACATCTACTGGGGCAACGAAGGCGAATGGCTCTCCGACGCCGAGCGCTACCAGGGCGAGCGTGAGCTCGAGAACCCGCTGGCGGCCGTGCAGATGGGCCTCATCTACGTCAATCCCGAGGGCCCCGCCGGCAATCCGGACCCCATCGCCTCGGCCCGCGATATCCGCGACACCTTCGCCCGCATGGGCATGAACGACTATGAGACCGTGGCCCTCATCGCCGGCGGCCACACCTTCGGCAAGACTCACGGCGCCGGTCCGGCCGACAATGTCGGCCCCGAGCCCGAGGCCGCCCCCATCGAGGCTCAGGGCCTCGGCTGGGAGAACAAGTTCGGCACCGGCAAGGGTGGCGATGCCATCGGTTCCGGCCTCGAGGTCACCTGGACCACCACCCCGACCAGGTGGAGCAACAACTTCCTCTGGAACCTGTTCGGCTACGAGTGGGAGCTGACCAAGTCCCCGGCCGGCGCGCACCAGTGGATTCCCAAGCACGGCATGGGCGCCGGCACCGTTCCGCACGCCCACGATCCGAACCGGCGTGAAGCTCCGGCCATGCTGACCTCGGACCTCGCGCTGCGCTTCGATCCCGAGTACGAGAAGATCGCCCGCCGCTTCCTCGAGAACCCGGACGAGTTCGCCGACGCCTTCGCCCGCGCCTGGTTCAAGCTGACCCACCGCGACATGGGCCCCAAGGTCCGCTATCTCGGCCCCGAGGTTCCGGCCGAAGACCTGATCTGGCAGGACCCGCTGCCGGCCCGCGATTTCGCGCTGGTCGACGACGTGGACATCGCCGCGCTCAAGGCGAAGATCCTTGCCTCGGGCCTCTCGGTCTCCGAGCTGGTGACCACCGCCTGGGCATCGGCCTCGACCTATCGTGGGTCGGACATGCGCGGTGGTGCCAACGGTGCCCGCATCCGTCTCGCCCCGCAGAAGAACTGGGCCGTCAACCAGCCCGAGCAGCTGGGCAAGGTGCTGGCCGCGCTCGAAGCCATCCAGGCCGATTTCAACGCCTCGCAGACCGGCAGCAAGAAGATCTCGCTCGCCGACCTGATCGTGCTGGCTGGTGGCGTCGGCATCGAGAAGGCGGCCCGCGACGCCGGTCTCGCCATCACCGTGCCCTTCGCTCCGGGCCGCGTCGATGCCTCCCAGGAACAGACCGATACCGAGGCCTTCAAGTGGCTCGAGCCGACCGCTGACGGCTTCCGCAACTACTATCGCGGCCCGCAGCGCCTCTCGCCCGAGCAGGCTCTGGTTGACAAGTCCCAGCTCCTCGGCCTCACCGCACCGGAAATGACCGTCCTCGTCGGCGGCCTCCGCGTGCTCGAAGCCGGCAAGCCGCAGCATGGCGTATTCACCAGCCGCCCGGGCCAGCTGACGAACGACTTCTTCGTCAACCTGCTCGACATGGCGACCAAATGGCAGCCGGCCTCGGAGGATCACTCGGTCTACCAGGGCGTCGACCGCGCCACCGGCGAGCCGCGCTGGACGGCGACCCGCGTCGACCTCATCTTCGGTTCGCACAGCCAGCTGCGCGCCCTCGCCGAAGTCTACGGCCAGGCCGACGCCACCGAGAAGTTCGCCCAGGACTTCGTCGCCGCCTGGACCAAGGTCATGAACGCCGACCGCTTCGACCTGAAGAAGTAAGCGGCCAAGCCATCAACACGGAAGGGGACGCCCACCAGCGTCCCCTTTGTCATTTCTCGCCTCCATCTCACCGCGCGCCCTCCCTCCCCCTGGTGGGTAGGGTAGCGCCGCCAGGCCCGCAGGGCCGTGGCACGGCTAGGGTGGGGGTAGGCGGCGAAGCCGCGCTTCGCCCTTCGACCTCGATTGAAGGTAGCCACCATTAGAGACCTGGTAACCGTCAGGAACTGACGCTATGTATGTGCCTACCCCACCATGGCACCGCCCGGAGACTCCCGATGGAATCCTTCGCTCCCCAGACGACCTCCGAAGACCTCCCGCCCGTCATCACCGCGCCGCGTAACTACGAGGAGTGCCGCGCCTCGCTCACGCCTGCCGGCGAGGTGCTTGCCCAGATCGGTAGCAAGTGGACCATGTTCATCATCGTCGCGCTTGGTCAGGGGCCGATGCGCTTCTCCGAGCTCAGGCGACACATCGCCGGCATCTCGCAGAAGGTGCTCACCGCCACCCTGCGCGACCTCGAAAAGGACGGCTTCGTTTCACGCAAGGTCACGCCCACCATCCCGCCCCGCGTCGATTACGAGCTGACCGAGATGGGCAAGGAGCTGCGCGAGCCGCTGTTCCTCCTCACCCGTTGGGCCGCTGCCAACAGCGGCCGCATCGCGCGGGCCCGCGAGCGCTATGCTGCGCGTGAAGCCGAGGAAAAAGGCCTCGCCTGGTCGTAGCGAAGGGCACGTTCCCCTCGTTCAGCCGCCATTCAGGCAGTACGCCTTAACCACCGCGCCACTTCGCGGGGGGCTGATCCGAGAGGGACTTCATGGATCTGTATACCGTTTTCAAACTCCTCCACATTTTCACCGCGGTCGCTTGGGTCGGCGGCGGTTTCACGCTGATGGCCGGCGCCGTCCTGGCTCAGCGTGCTTCGGGCGAAAAGGCCCTGTTCAACATCCTCGATCTGATGAATGTGCTGGGCAAGACGTGGTTCGTGCCCGCCTCGTTCCTCACCGTGGTGTTCGGCGCCATCGCCACCACCCTCGGCGGCATGTGGGGCGAGTTCTGGGTGGTGCTCGGCCTTGCCGGCTTCGCCTCCACCTTCTTCACCGGCCTGCTCATCATCGAGCCCACCGGCCGCAAGCTCGCGGCCCTCGCTGCCGAAGGACGCGAGGCCGAGGCGCTGGCCCAGGGCCGCAAACTGATGCAGATCGGCCGCTTCGACTACACGGTGATGTTCGTCGTCGTGGTCGATATGGTGTTCAAACCCGCCTGGACCGACTTCGTCACCATCGGCCTCATGGCGCTCATCATCGCGGCGGGCGCCATCGCCTTCCTCGGCCTCGGCCAGCGCACCGAAGCCGCCGCTTGAACCATCGTGGTGCCGCGCTAAAGCCGCGGCACCGCCCCCTTGCGGGCCGTGAACACGATCTCCTGCAGTTGCAGCACCATCGGTTCGGTCCCGAACTCTGCGCCCAGTTCCGCCAGCACTGCCTGAGCGATCGCCTCCGGATCGCCGCCCCGCGCCCTGATCTGGTCGAGCATGGGGTTGCCGAACACGGTGCCGCGGGCAAACAGTTCGGGATCGGGCACCACCTTCTCGATTCGCTTTACGCTCACCTCTACGCTGCCGAACCCTGCCGCCATCAGCCCTTCCTTGATGGGGTCGATGGCGCTGCACGAAAACGGCACGGCGTAGAACTGCGGCGGATCGTCGGGGAAGAACCGCCCCACCACCCGGTGGATAGCCGCTCCGAACCTGTTGTGCGCATGGCTGTCCCACACGCTCACCAGGTAATGCCCGCCATCCTCCAGCACGCGATATGCGGTGCGGTACGACTGCTCCTTGTCGGGAAAGAACATGAGTCCGAACTGGCAGACCAGCAGGTCGCAGCATTCGTCATCGAAGGGCAGGTTCACCGCGTCGGCCGGTTGCAGCACCACCGGCTCGCCGCGCGCAAACTTCCGCCGCGCCACCTCGAGCATTGGCGGGTTGAGGTCGGTCGCGATGATCTTGGTCCGCCCCGGCAAAGCATCGCGCAACGCCCGGGTGAGAATGCCCGTTCCCGCCGCCGTCTCCACCACCAGCTTCGGCCCCAACGCCTTCACCCGCTGCGCCATATCGGCCGAGAAATCGGCAAAGATCACCGGCCCCAGCCCGCGATCATAAAGCTCCGGAATGGATCCAACGAACTGCGCGCTGTTGTCGTCCATGACGTGCCTCCCGTACCCGGGCGAAATCATACCACAAGCAGAAGGCCCCTCCCCAGCCCCCCCCACAAGGCGGGGTGGCAGCGTCTCTGATCAGCCCACATCTTTCCCTCCCCCTTGTAGGCTTCGAGCTGTGCCGCGGGCAAAATCGCTCCAGTGGAGCGATTTTAGGTGAGAAGGCCTTGAGAGCCATGCTCGAAGGCGGGTAGCGCCGCTAGAAGCGAAGAGACGTAACAGAGCTGGAGTGGGGGTAACGGGCGCAGTCCGCCCTTCAGGCCCGCTTCCTCTCGTCCTCAGCCGCCATCCGCGGCTCGGCAAACCGCCCGATCCACTGCACGAACTGGTCGACCCAGATGTTGAGGTTCGATTTCATCCGCTCGTCGGTGAAGTTGAACTCGTCATCGATAGATCCCGGCCGCGACTGGAAGTAGATCTCCGGCCGCCCCATCAGCGCCACGCCGACCACCGGCAGGATCGAGCGCAGGTGCGCCTGCGCCGCCGCCGTGCCTGAAACGCCGCTCGTCGCTCCGGCAATGGCGCCCGGCTTGTCCGTCCACACGCTCTCGCCGAAGGGCCGCGACGGCCAGTCGATGGCGTTCTTGAGGATGCCGGGGATCGAACGGTTGTATTCGGGCGTCACGAACAACACGGCATCGGCCTCGGCGATCTCGCGCTTCAGGCGGATCACCTCGGCCGGTGGGTCGTTCCACAGCGTGTCGTCATAGAAGGGCAGGCTCGTGATATCGATGAAGTTGAACACGAGCCGGCCCGCGCTCAGCTTCTCGAGCGCCCGTGCCAGCTTCATGTTGGACGAGCTTTCGCGCGCCGAGCCAACAAAGACCGCGACCTTGAACATCGCCAGCCCCCTTTAGTTACAAACAGATACCGAGGCTAAATATGTGTGCCAAGGCACCCGGAGCAAGACGGCACACGGATGATACCTGGGCACCCTTGTGCAACCGCCGGGGCGCGGAGCAAGCACTCAGCCGCGGGGCGGGGTATAGGCGCCGAGCTGGGTTGCGATCTCCGTGCAGGCGACCCGTAGCCGCGCCAGCATCGCCTCGAAGTTCGGGGGGGCGCTGCGCCGGCTCACTGCGGCCACCGTCACGCAGGCGACCGCCTGGCCATCGCCGATCAGTATCGGGCAGGCCACGTCGGTGACGCCGACAATATCGCGGCTTTCGTGGATGATTCCGCCCTCGGCGCGCACCGCGTCGAGCTCCGCTGACAGCGTCGTCGGGTCGGGGGGCTCGCGCATCAGGGCGAGGCACTCCGTGATCATCCGGTCGCGCACGTCCTTGGGCTGGAAGGCCATCAGCACCAGGCCGGAATGGGCGTCGGCCAGCGGCCGGCGATAGCCGAGCTTGAGCGAAAAGTTCATGTCGGCGCCACCCGAGGCGGCGGCAATGATCACCGTCTCGCCGCGATGCGCCACCACCAGGTGCGCCGCCTGGTGCACCTCTTCGGCGAAGCGCTCGACGATGGGTGCGGCAACGCTCACCAGGTCGCGCGCCCGCGCCGTCTGCATCCCCAGCCCGAACAGCTTGTTGGTCAGCACGAACCCGTCGCCATTGTCCTCGCGCTGCAGGTACCCGCGACCAAGCAGCACATGGACCATGCGGAAAATCTCGTTCTTGGAGCGTCCGAGCTCATCGGCGATCTGTCCCATTCCCATTGGGACGCCCTCGCGGGCCAGCAGTTCCAGGATGTCGAGCCCCTTTTCCAGGGCTGGGGCACTGTAGCCGGGTTTTTCCTCAGGCATGCCGCCTCCGTTTCACTGATGACGCTTGACACCATATATGAACCGTCATTAGCGTCAAAGCTAGGCCATGATGGTGAAAAACCCACTTTCGCGGCGGGTGTGCACAGGGGAGCCTTTGCATTAATGGGATACAACTTCAGATTTGAGGTGCTGTGGCGCTACACTGACGAGATCGTCGAAGGTGTGCTGCTGACGTTGCAGCTCTCGGTCGTCACCATGACCTTCGGCCTGCTCATCGGCATCGCCGTCGCCGTGGGCAGCACCGCCCCGTCAAAGCTGCTGCGGGCGCTGTGCCGCATCTATGTCGAGGCCATCCGCAATACGCCGCTGCTGGTGCAGCTCTTCATCGTCTTCTTCGGCTTTCCGAGCCTTGGCATCCGGCTGGTCGCCAACGATGCGGCGATGCTGGCCCTCTCGATCAACCTTGGCGCCTACTGCGCCGAAATCTTTCGCGCCGGCTTCGAGTCCGTGCGCCCGGCGCAGATCGAGGCGGGCAGGGCGCTCGGCCTCTCCGCCGGGCAGACCTTCCGCCACGTCGTACTGTTCCAGGCGGTCAAGAACATCTATCCCGCCCTCGCCAGCCAGTTCGTGCTGCTCATGCTCGCCACCAGCGTCGTCTCCTCGATCGGCGCCACCGAGCTCTTCCACCAGGCCGCGTTCATCGACTCGCGCACCTACCGCTCGTTCGAGACCTACGCCCTTATCACCGCATCCTACCTGGTGCTGACCCTCGCCTTCCGGGCGCTGTTCTCGGTCATCTACTGGGCCATCTTCGTGCGGAGGCCGCGCGCATGATCCGCGTCTTCGATTTTCCCGACGTCATCTATCTGCTCGAGGCCACGCGCTGGACGCTGCTGCTGGCCCTCGTCGCCACCGTCGGCGGCGGTCTGCTCGGGCTGGTGGTCGCGGTCGCCCGCGTGCTGCCCTTCAAGCCGCTGAACTGGCTCGCCATCATCTGGATCAATCTGATCCAGGGCACGCCGCTGCTCGGCCAGCTCTTCGTCTTCTTCTTCTTCCTGCCGCTGGTTGGCTTCTCGGTCGATGCCTGGACCGCCGCCGCCCTGTCGCTCTCCATCTATGCCAGCGCCTTCTTCGGCGAAATCTGGCGCGGCAGCCTGCAGTCGGTGCACCAGCGCCAGTGGGAGGCGGGTGCCGCCCTCGGCCTCACCTACGCCCAGCGGCTCACCCACGTCGTCATCCCGCAGGCTGTCCGCGTCTCCATCGCGCCGACAGTCGGCTTCCTGGTCCAGCTGGTGAAGAACACCTCGCTGACCTCCCTGATCGGCTTCGTCGAACTGACCCGCGCCAGCCAGATCATCACTTCCGCAACCTTCGCGCCGCTGCAGGTCTACCTGACGGCTGCCGCCATCTATTTCGTCATCTGCTTCAGCCTTTCGCAGCTTAGCCAGATGCTGGAGAGGAAATTCCATGCCGCTCGTTGAGATCGAGAACGTTCACAAGCGCTACGGCGACCTCGAAGTCCTGAAAGGCGTCTCCCTCACCCTCGAAAAGGGCGAAATCGTCGCCCTAATCGGACGCTCCGGCTCCGGCAAGTCGACGTTGCTGCGCTGCGTCAACGGCCTCGAGCAGGTGCAGAGCGGCAAGGTTGTGGTCGATGGCATCGACGTCACCTCGCCCAAGACCGACCTCAACGTGCTGCGTCAGCGCGCCGGCATGGTCTTCCAGAGCTACAACCTCTTCCCGCACCTCACGGTCGCCCGCAACGTCATGCTGGCGCTCAAGTTGGTGAAGAAGATGGACAATGCCGCGGCCCGCAAGATCGCCGAGACCATGGTCAGCAAGGTCGGTCTCGGCGACAAGCTCGACGTCTATCCTGACCAGCTCTCGGGCGGCCAACAGCAGCGCGTCGCCATCGCCCGCTCGCTTGCCATGCAGCCCACCCTGATGCTCTTCGACGAGATCACCTCGGCGCTCGATCCCGAACTCGTCGGCGAAGTGCTGCGCGTGCTCGAAAGCGTAGCGAAGGAGGGGATGACCATGATGCTGGTCACCCACGAGATGAACTTCGCCAAGAACGTCGCCAACCGGGTGATCTTCATGCACCAGGGCCGCATCCATGAGGATGGCCCGTCGCGCGAAGTGCTCGCCAACCCGCGCACGCCCGAACTCCAGAGCTTCCTGAGCGCGGTCCTCCACTAGGGGCCTCGTTCCGGCTTTTCGTGCCTGAACATCAATACCAACCAAGAGGGGAAATCCACATGTTCAAACGTCTGTCCAAACTCGTCTCGGCCCTGCTGGTCGCCGGCGCCTTCGCCGTCGCCCCGGCTGCCGCAGGCGACCTGCAGGACATCATCTCGGCGGGCAAGGTGCGCATCGGCGTGCCGGTCGACGTGCCGCCGTTCGGCTCGGTCGATGCCAATAACGAGGCCGTCGGCCTCGACGTCGATCTGGCGAAGATGATCGCTGAGGCCCTCGGCGTCGAGCTCGAGCTGCAGCAGATCACCGGCGCCAACCGCGTGCCCTACCTCGTCACCGACCGTCTCGACATCGTTGTTGCGGCGCTTGGCGCCACCACCGAGCGTGCGCTCTCGATCGCCTTCAGCTCGCCCTACGCGGCGCTCTCGAGCGGCGTCTTCGGGCCCGATGACATCGCGGTGACGAGCCCCGAGGATCTCGGCAGCTACGTCATCGCCGTCGCCCGCGGCACCACGCAGGACCTCCTGCTGACCGAGCGCGCCCCGAACGCCAACATCCAGCGCTTCGACGACGACGCCACTGCCGCTGCCGCCTTCCTCTCGGGCCAGGCCCAGCTGCTCGCCACCGCCGACGTCGTGGCCAAGGAGATCGCTACCAAGAACCCCGGCACCGTGCTGAACCAGAAGTTCGTGCTCGCCTTCTCGCCGACCTATATCGGCGTCCAGCAGGGCAACCCCGAACTGCTGCGCTGGCTCGATACCTTTGTTCACATCCAGCTGCGCACCGGCAAGCTCGACGAGCTGTCGCAGAAGTGGATCGGCACCTCGCTGCCCAAGCCGTTCCCGTCGATCTGACCCTGATCGGCCTGATCCGGCGGGAGGTGCCCCCACCCCCCGCCGGAACCTTTTCCGCCACCCGATAACGATAGAAACCAATCCATCATGGCCCGCACCTCGACCGCCACCACCAGCATCGACTTTGAGAAGGCTGGCAGGCAGACCGGCTTCGTGACCATTCCGCACTCGCCGCATGAGGACGCCTGGGGCGCCACGCGCCTGCCGATCGCGCAGATCAAGAACGGCAATGGCCCGACCGTCATCCTGCAGGCCGGCAATCACGGCGACGAATACGAGGGCATGATCACGCTCGGCGAAATGATCCGCGAGCTTGATCCGGGCATGGTCAACGGCCGCCTGATCTTCCTGCCGGCGCTCAACCTGCCGGCCGTGCTCGCCGGCCGCCGCACCTCGCCGGTCGATGGCCTCAATCTCAACCGCACCTTCCCGGGCGACCCGGTCGGCACCATCACGCAGCAGATCTCTGCATACGTGAACGACATCATCATGCCGCTGGGCGACGCCTACCTGGACCTCCATTCCGGCGGCTCCTCGCTCAACATTCTTCCCAGCGCCATTATCGAGCCTGCTGCCGACCCGGCGCTGCGCAAGGCCAATATCGAAGCCGTGCTCGCCTTCGATGCGCCGCTCACCGTGGTCATCGACAACCTCGGCGATCCGCGTACCTCCACTGCCACCTCTGTCCGCCATGGCCTCATCACAGTCGGCACCGAGATGGCCGGCGCCGGCACCGTGTCCATCGATGCGCTAAACATCTGCCGCCGCGGCGTGCGCAACGTGCTGTCGCACCTAGGCGTGCTGCCGTCCACCGGCGAAAAGCCGAAGGCCGATCCGGGCAAGATCCTCCGCATCCCTGGCCCGTCGGCCTATGTCTATGCTACCTGCGACGGCGTCTTCGAGCCCTTCCACCACTTGGGCACCGAAGTGCGCGCCGGGCAGGAAGCGGGCCGCATCCACAACCTGGGCGATCCGAGCCGTACGCCGGAAGTGCTGTATTATGGCGCCGACGGCATCGTCTATGGTCGCCGCCAGCCCGGCCGAGTCGTGGCCGGGAACGGCGTGATTACCGTCGCCGCTCCTTACACGGGTGAACTGTAATGATTACCGTCGACGATATCCGCGCCGCCGCCGCCCGCATCGCGGGCAAGGTGCGCCGCACCCCGATGATCGCGGCCGACAACCTCTCCTCGCCCCTCGCCGAGGGCGTAGAGGTGATGCTCAAGCTCGAACTGCTGCAGGTCACCGGCTCGTTCAAGGCCCGCGGCGCGACCAACCGCCTGCTGTCGCTCGATCCCGAGGACCTCAAGCGTGGCATCGTCGCCGCCTCCGGCGGCAACCACGGCCTGGGTACGGCGCGTGCCGGCCGCATGGCCGGGGTGCCCACCACCATCTTCCTGCCGACCAACGCCACTCCGGCCAAGGTGGAGAAGCTGAAGCAGTGGGGCGCCAAGACCCGCGTCGTCGGCGCGTCCTTCTCCGAGGCGAACGCTGCGGCGATGGAGTTCGTGGCCGAGAGCGGCGCCGCCTACTTCCATCCCTTCGCTGATCCGCAGGTGGTGGCGGGGCAGGGGACCCTCGGCCTCGAAATCCTCGAGCAGATGCCCGATGTCGATACCGTCCTCGTCGCCATGGGCGGTGGCGGGCTCATCAGTGGCGTCGCCACGGCGCTCCGTGCGCTGGCACCCAATGTCCGCATCATCGGCATCGAGGCAGCCGGTTCGCCTGTCCTGCTCAAGGCCATCGAAGCGGGCGAGAACATCGCGCTCGAGAAGGTGACGACGCAGGTCGCCACCATGTCGTGTGCCAAGACCGACGATCGCATCTTCGAGATCGTGCGCGACAAGGTCGACCAGATCGTCCTCGTCGACGACGAGGAAATGCGCCGCGCCGCCCAGTACCTCTGGTTCGAGATGGGTCTTGCCGCCGATCTCAGCGGGGCTGCCGCCGTCGCCGCGCTGCGCGAGGGCCGCATCGAGGTTCGTCCCGGCGAGCGAATCTGTGCCATCGTCTGCGGGGCGGGGCCTGACGCCCTCGTAGGCTAGGGACACAAATGACCATCGACACCGAGCTGACCGGCCTCCACCCCATTCTTGCGGCTGCTGCCGCGAAACGGCGGGCGGAGCCGAAATACAGTCAGCTCGGTATCGAGGCCGCCCGTGCCCTCAGCCTGGCGCGGCAGGGCCAGCCGACCCGGCTGCCCGAACTCGCGTCGGTTACCGACATCACCGTTCCCGGTGCTGCAGGCCCGTTGGCGGCCCGCCTCTACCGCCCGTCACTCGAATCCCATCTGCCGTTGCTGGTCTATTTCCACGGCGGCGGCTTCGTCGCCGGCAGTCTCGACAGCCACGATTCCATCCTGCGCCGCCTCGCCCTTGCGGCTGGCATCGCCATCCTTTCGGTCGATTACCGGCTGGCGCCCGAACATCCGTTCCCCGCACCCGTCGATGACGCCGCCACCGCGCTCCGCCATGCGCTCGCCAACCCCGGCGAGTTCGCCAGCTCCGGCCCCGTCTTCGCCGGCGGTGACAGCGCCGGCGCCGCCCTTGCGCTCGCCGCTGCGGGTATGGTCGAAAACCTCACCGGCCTGATCCTGTTCTATCCGGTGACCGACCTTGCCCACATCGGCGATACCGACAGCTATCGCGCCTTCGGCGACGGCCGCGCCGGCCTCTCGGAGGACGACATGCGCTGGTTCGCCGAGTGCTACGCGCCCGATCCCGCCACCCGCACCGATCCGCGCTGCTCGCCGCTCCTCGACGGCACGAGCAACCTGCCACCAGCCTTCATCGCCACCGCCGAATACGACGTGCTGCGCAGCGAAGGCGAAGCCCTCGCGGCCCACCTCGAAGCCGGTGACATCCCCACAACGCACCGCGCCGCCACTGGCGTCAACCACGGCTACCTCGGCGCCGGCGAAGCCGTCCCCGAAGCCACCGCCACCCTCGCCGCCGCCGCCAACTGGCTCAAAGCCCGCATCGCCAGCTAAGCGCCCCGACGAGGAGCGTTCACCAGGGTGTCATCCCGGCCAAAGAGCCAAGGCCCACCCCACCACCCGCACTGGTCCTTATGTGGTTCTCGGTTCAAGCCCGGGATGACAGGTTGGTGGCGGAGTGAGCTAGCCCCTCCCGGTCCCCTTCTCCCCCAGCACATTGGCGAGTTCGGGGATAAAATCCTTCACCATGGGCTGCTTCACCGCCACGAAGGGCAGGGGGCGGACCACGCGCATCGCCGCGATTCCGACGCGCACCGTCATCAGCCCGTTCACCACGCCCTCGCCGAGCCGCGCCGAGAGCTTTGCCGCCAGCCCCTGGCCGAGCAGTTGCTCCACCACGCCGTCGGTCAGCACCAGCCCGCCGGTCACCGCCAGATGTGCAAGGATCGCGCCCATAAGCCGCCACGTGCCGATCACGCCGGGTCGCGCCCCGTAGAGCCGGGCAATGTCGCCGCCGAGCCGCACGCTTTCGAAGATCACGAAGGCAATGTCCACCAGCGCCCGCGGTGATACCGTCGTTACCAGCGCCACCCGCCGCGCCGAGGCCGCGGTCAGCGCCCGCGCCCGCGCATCGAGCTGAGCCATCAATAGCCGCTCGCTCAGCCGCACATGCTCGGCCCCGTCGAAGACGTGTTTGCCGTTGGCCTCGAGTTCCTCGCGCGCCCGTGCTAGGTCGGGCCGCCGGCCGTATATGCCGAGCAGTTCCGTCGCGATGGCGCGTCCCTTGCGCGCATCGTCCGTCTCGATCACGCGCAGCGCCTCGACCCTCACCCGGTCGAGCGTACGCAGCCGCATGAGCGACGCCACCTCGCGGAAGATGATCGCAACGAGCGCAACCGCCAACACCACGACGATGGCCACCGCCACCCAACCGAGCCACGGCTGTGTCGCGAACAGCTCGCTCACCAGCCGTTCCGTCGCCAGCCCAAGCGCGAGCGACACCAGCAGCCCGCCCGCGATCCACACGATGCGGCCGAGCCACCCGATCAGCTTTGGCGGCGCCACCACTTCGGCGGCGAGCTCCACCTTCGGCTCGTCCGACAGCACCTCGATTACCTCGGGCACCGGCGCCGCCTCCGGTGCAAAGGCGCGCGGCCGCCGCCCGGTAGTCACTTCCCCGGTCTCCGGGTCCAGCGGTCGTGCGAAGGGCGCTTTCATCTCAGCCAGTCCCCGATCAGGAAGTCGATCGCCCGGTCGAAGCGGATATGAGGCAGCACCACGTTGCCCTCGGCATTCTTCTCTAGCTTTCCGGGCGGCTGGAAACGCAGGAAGTTGAGCGCCACCGGCGCCGTCAGCAGTGTGTCCGGGTCGGCCGGCAGGTCGCCGGGGAACAGCGCGACCTCGGTCTTGCCGTCATAGGTCACCCCGTCCAGCACTTCGCCCGGCTGCGGCGTGCCGACGATCACCTCGTGCTCCTCCACCACGCTCTCGCGTGTCGCGCGGATCGCCGCCAGCGCGATGGACTTGGTTTGTGCCCCGGCGAACTTGGCGCGCCGCGCCGCCTGCGCCACCAACCGGTTCATCAGGGCCTCGAGCCTGTCGTGGCTCGACGAGTGGATGTGGTCTGCCTTGGTCGCGGCGAACAGGATGCGGTCGATCTTCCGCGCCACCAGCCGCGTCAGCAGGTTGTTATCCCCCTGCCGGAAGCAGGCCAGAATATCGGTCAGCGCCGTTTCGAGGTCGGCCACGGCGACCGGCCCGGCATTGAGCGCCCGCAGCGTGTCGACCAGCACGATCTGCCGGTCGAGCCGGGCGAAGTGGTCGCGGAAGAAGGGCCGCACCACCAGCGATTTGTAGGCGTCGTAGCGCCGCTCCATCATGGCGTAGAGGCTGGTCGAGCGTACCTGTCCGCCGGGCGCCGGCAGCGGCGCGAAGGTGAGGGCAGGGGAGCCCTCGAGGTCGCCGGGCATCAGGAAACGCCCCGGCGGCAATGTGGACAGCGCTCCATCCTCGCGGGAGGCCCGAAGATAGGCCATGAACGCCTCCGCGAGCCGTTCAGCATCCGTTTCGTTTGCCTCGGACAGTGGATCGGTCGCCGAAATCTCGTTCAGGAAGCGTTCAGCATCATGGCCATTGTGGGCCCGAGCCAGCGCCCCGGCACTCCACTCGGCATAGCTCAGCGACAGCAGCGGCAGGTCGAGCAGCCACTCGCCGGGATAGTCGACAATGTCGAGGTTGAGCACCGTCGGCCCCTGCCAGCCGCGCGTCCAGCGTTGACTCTGGAACTTCAGTTGCAGCCGTATCTGGCTGATCTTCCTCGTACTTTCTGGCCAGACGGCGGGCTTGCCGGTCAGCGCCTTGAGGTGCTGCTCATAGGCAAAGCGCGGCACCCCCTGGTCGGGATGCTCCGCCACCCGCGCCCCGATGAACCGCCCCTCCGTCATCGCCGCGAACCCCGGCAACCGCCCGCCCGTCACCAGGTTGTGGATCAGCGCGGTGATGAAAATCGTTTTGCCAGCGCGACTTAGCCCGGTCACCCCAAGCCTCAGCGTCGGCGTGAACGGCGCCACCGCCGCGTCCGCGAGGTTGGACAGCGCGATGCCGAGCTCGTCGGTAATGGTGGTCGGCGGCTGCGGCACGGGGGCTCCTGATCTTCGCGCTGCAAAGGTAGGCGCTGCAGCGCCGGATGCAAGCCGGTCACATGCGCCGATAGTGGTGATTGCTCAAGCCTCGATTGGTGCTTTCTTCATCCATCCCGCGCCAAAATCGCAAGCATGGCCAATGCTGTACCGCGTACCCCACCAAACGATCCCGCCGAACTGCTCGGCGTTCCCCAGGCACGAACCCTGGGCGACCGCTTCGATCTCGAGGTCGCCAACTACCTCGTCGCCAAGAAGGCGCTGAAGCTCACCGAACTGGCCGTTGCCCTGCGCCAGAAGGCGGAGTGGGGCTCCACCCTCGCGCAGACGGTGATCTCCCTCGGCTACATCCGCCCGATCGATTATTATCGAACCGTGGCAGAGGTTTACGGCCTTCCCTTCGTGGACCTGCAGCGCCAGCCTATCGACGAGTCTCTCGTCCGCATCGAGGACCGCCTCGACTACGCCGACCGCGGTATGATCCCGTGGCGCAAGGGTCAGGATGGCAAGGTCATCCTCGCTGCCACCACGCTCACCTCCGAGCATATCGAGTGGGCCGATGCCCGCTACGGGCAGGACAACTACGACCTCGTCATCACCTCGCCCTTCGATATCCTGTGGCAGACCGCCCACCTGTTCCGCGAGTGGGACAGCTTCTTCGCCCGCGAGGCGCTGTACTCCTGGAAGCCCGAGCATTCGGCCAAGTTCACCGTCACCCGGCCGCAGAAGCTGACCATATGGGGCATGCTCGCCGGCCTCGCACTCTGCCTGTTCTTCGCACCGATGCAGACGCTGGTGGCGCTGATGTCGTTCTTCACCGTCATCTACACGGGCACTTTCGTCTTCAAGTTCGTCCTCACCTTCGTCGGCGCTTCGCGCAAGGCCGACATGGAGGTGTCCCCTGAAGCGGTGAGGGCGCTCAAAGACGCCGAGCTTCCCGTCTACTCGGTGCTGGTTCCGATGTACCGCGAGGCCAAGGTGCTGCCCCTCCTTACCAAGGCCCTGAAGAACCTCGACTATCCGGCCTCCAAGCTCGAGGTGAAGCTGGTGCTGGAGGAGGACGACGTCGAGACCATCGAGGCCGCCAAGGCGCTCCGCCTCCCCGGCACCTTCGAGATCGTGCGTGTTCCGCCCAGCCAGCCCAAGACCAAGCCCAAGGCCTGCAACTACGCGCTGCAGTTCTGCCGCGGCGAGTTCGTCACCATCTACGACGCCGAGGACCAGCCCGAGCCCGACCAGCTCAAGAAGGCCGTGCTCGCCTTCCGCCATGGCGATCCGCGTCTCGCCTGCGTACAGGGGCGGCTCAACTACTTCAACCGTTCCGAAAACTGGCTGACGCGCATGTTCACGCTCGAGTACAGCCAGTGGTTCGATTTCCTGCTGCCCGGCCTCGACTGGCTCAAGGTGCCGATCCCGCTGGGCGGCACCTCCAACCACTTCAAGCTCTCGGCCCTGCGTCAGGTCGGCGCCTGGGACCCCTACAACGTCACCGAGGATGCCGATCTGGGCGTCCGCCTCGCTCAGGAGGGCTACACGGTCGGCGTCATCAACTCGACCACCTACGAGGAGGCGAACGGCGTCCTGCCGTCGTGGATCAAGCAGCGCTCGCGCTGGATCAAGGGCTATATGCAGACCTGGCTGGTGCATATGCGCCACCCCACCCGGCTGTGGAAGTCGATCGGCGCCAAGGGTTTCTTCTCGTTCCACTTCTTCATCGGCGCGCCACCGTTCACCATGCTGCTGGCGCCGATCCTGTGGAGCATCACGCTGCTCGTCTGGTTGACGAACAGCTGGGATTTCGGCTGGCTCTTCCCCGAGCCCTTCGGCACGATGGCGCTGTTCAACCTCGTCCTGGGCAACCTCTTTCTCGTCTATTTCGGCGTCATCGCCGCGCTGAAGCGCCGCTACTACGACCTCGTGCCGGTGGGCATCCTGCTCCCGGTCTATTGGGTGCTGCACTCCATCGCTGCCTACAAGGCCTTCTGGCAGCTCTGCTTCAACCCGCATTACTGGGAAAAGACCGAGCATGGCACCTCGAGCGTCACCCAAGGCATTCTCGATCAGGTCAAGGCGGAAGGGCAGGCAAGGTGAGCATCGCGGAACTCAACGCAAGGCCGCCGGTGGCCTTACCCGACCGCAAGCCCAAGCCGCTGCTTAGGCCTTCCACCATCATGGTCGGACTGGTGGCCATGGTGGCGTTCTCGTTCATCGCCCAGCACGTCCTCGAAGCCGGCTATCTGCGCAAGGACATCGAGGCCCTCCAGCAGGGCGAGGCCTGGCGCACTGGCGGCTGGCTCACCCAGGTAGTGCTCCGCATCATCGGCCTGCTGCCCGATACCGGCTGGCAGCAGCTGACGCTCAGCTTCATCGCCGCGCTGGCCGGCGGGGCGCTCCTCGGCGTGCTTTACGACCGGCTCCGCGCCAATGGCTGGTTCGCCATCGGTGCCGTGGCGCTCGTCGTCGCTGTCGCTTGCCATGTCGGCACGCTCTACACCGTCACGGCCTCAAGCCGCGCCATTCCGCTGCTCATCGCCATTGGCGCCATGAACCCTGCCATCCGCATGCTCGAGGATGTGGGCGACGTTCAGTCGGCCATCGCGCTCAGCCTGTTGCTGCCGCTGCTGCTGCTCGCCAGTCCGCTCACCAGCGTGCTCATCGTGCCTATCGCCATTGCCGCCGCTCTGCTCGAACCCGACGGCCGGCGCGATCCGCGCGCCTTCGTCGCCATGCTGCTGGTGGCGATACTGCCAACCGTGATCGTCGCCTTCGGCATTGTCGTCTTCATCGTCCAGGCAAAGCTAGACCTCGCAGATGCGCTTCTGCCCTACGTCAACGTCTATGCGAGCCTGCATGCCGGCAATGTCGTCGATAGTCTGGCGGCGCTGTTTGCCTATGCTCCGGCCATGGCCGTGCCGCTCGTCTACTGTGTCTGGCCCGATCTTGCCGAACGCCGGCACGTGCTCTCGGCCCTGGCCGTCGTGGCGCTGCCGCTCTACCTCGCGGTTGCTCGGGTTCTGGTCGATACCACCATGACCCCGCTGACCCCGGCCGTGGCTTTCCTCGTCGCCATTCTCACCTGGCTGTCGGTGGTGCGGCTACCCTTCCTACTGCGCCTGGTCGCGTTGGTCTTCGTGGTGCTGGGCACCGCCCTCAGCTGGCAGCCGCTCGGCTTCTGGGACGATCCGGCCTGGAGGGCGGCGCTGTTCAGCCCCGCGCCCACCGGCATCGCCGCCCTGGAGCTTCGCCCCGGCCTGTGACGGGAGTTCGTCCCGTCACGGCCAGCGGCCCGCTCAGGCGCCGATCTCGTCGAGGTCGTACGGCGTCGTCTGGTAGATCTCGTTGATCCAGTTCTGGAACAGCAGGTGGGCGTGGCTGCGCCAGCGGTTCTCCGGTTCCACCGTCGTATCCCCATCGGGGAACAGGTTGGCCGGCGGCTCCGGGTTGAGCCCCGCCTTCACGTCGCGCTCGTACTCGTCCGCCAGCGAGCGGTTGTCGTACTCGAAATGGTTGAGCATGTAGAGCGCCCGCCGCGAGTGATCCTCCAGCATGCAGATGCCGATCTCGTCATTGTCGATCAGCACCTCCAGATCTTTGGTCAGGCTGGTCCGGTCGATGTCGTTGTAGCGGCTCACCGGGATCATCGGGCTGTCCGACATGCCGCGCAGCCACGGGGTAGGGCCGCCCACCAGCTTGTGGCGGAACACGCCGAACGCCTTCTTGGGCATGCGGTAGCGCCGGACCTTGTGGAAGTGGTGCAGCGCCGCCTGTGCGCCCCAGCAGATGAACATGGTCTGGTGCACATTGGTGCCCGTCCAGTCCATGATCTCCAGCATCTCGGGCCAGTAGCGCACTTCCTCGAACGGGATGTGCGCAATCGGCGCGCCGGTGACGATGAAGCCGTCGAACTTGCGCTCCCGCACGCTCTCCCAGGTCGAATAGAACGTCTTCAGATACTCTTCCGACGTGTGCTTGGACTGGTGGTCGGTGATCCGCACCAGCGTCAGATCGATCTGCAGCGGCGTCGAGCCGATCAACCGGGCGAACTGCGTCTCGGTCCGCTCCTTGTTGGGCATCAGATTCAATAGCCCGATCTGCAGCGGGCGGATGTCCTGCCGTGCGGCGCGGGTGGAGTCCATGACCACGACGCCCTCTTTCTCGAGCGTCTTGCGGGCAGGCAGGTGGTCCGGAATACGAATGGGCATGTTAGCCTCGTCAATGAGGTGGATACGGTTCGCGATTGAGGTCCAGCGGCTTCCCGGCCGCTATCGCATTCGCTTGCCGATCGCCCCCGCCACCAGGTCGAGGAACTCGTCGCCGTCCCGCACCGTCGCGAGATCGGCGGCCTCGACCACATAACCGAAATTGTCCGCCAGCTTCTGATACCGCGGCAGCCGGTCGGTGAGCAGCGCCTCGAAGCCCCAGGCGCCGAAGGCGTCCGGGTCGACCTCGGAATCTTCCGTCACGCCGTTGATCTGCTTGAACTCGGCCCACTTCTGCAAAAGGAAGTGCGGCTGGTAATACATCGGTTTGGGGCTCGCCTTGAACCGCCGCACCAGCTCCGCCGCGTCCTTCTCGGTGCCGCGGATATAGAGCAGCAGCGTGCTGTCGGTCAGCGCCTTCACTACCGGATCGTCGGGATTGTCATGGTCGATCACCTCGATCAGGGAGCCGCCCGTGTCGCCGATGAAGTTGTTGTAGCCATAGAGCTTTTCGGCGCGCTCGATGAAGTAGGGCACATCCTTGAGGGCCTCGATTTCGGCCACCCGGTGCTGCTCCTGCCGCCGCTGGTATTCCGCCAGCGGCAAGCCGCCGAGCTTCTCGTTGCCCGGCCGGCCCAGATAGGTCGAGAGCGGGTCGAGATTGGCGAAGGTGATGTTGCTCTCGATCTTGATGGAGTCCGAGCGCAGCAGGTCGCGCAGGAACGGCACCTTCATGGCCTCGGCCTTGAAGTTGTCGACGATGAACTCGCCCATGTAGCGCGTGCCTATGCGGTAATCGGCCGAGTAGTGGAACCAGTGATCCCGGCGCAACAGGCTCGCAAGCCGCGTCTTGCCCACGCCGGCCATGCCGAACACCGTCACCGCATGGCGTGGCGCGTTCAGGAACTCTTCTGGCGTGGAAAACAGCATCTGGTGGGCCCGAAATTCAGCGGTGTTGCGTGTAGCCGATGGCGCGGCGCCGAACAAGCACCCGGCTCGGGTCAGTGAAGCCCGGCAAAACCTGCCGCCCAGCCGGAACTCTTTTGCCTCATTGTCGCCTCAGGCGTTAGCATCGGGCCGGAAATGCCAACAAAATCAACGGCGCTCCCGTCTGGCACAGCCCTTGCAATGCTGGCTTCGAACCCGCGTGTCCGCACGCCAAGAGGGATTTCGGAGACAACATGGGCATCTACGGCGCTCTTTCCACCGCAGTCACCGGGCTTCGCGCCCAGTCCTTCGCGCTCGAGAACGTTTCGGGCAACATCGCCAACAGCCAGACCACCGGCTTCAAGCGCATCGATACCGATTTCGTCGACCTGATCCCGGATGCCGCCACGAAGCGCCAGACCGCCGGCTCCGTGCTGGCCCAGTCGCGCTCGACCAACAACGTCCAGGGCGACGTGAAGGGCACCTCCACCGAAACCAACATGGCCATCAACGGCAACGGCTTCTTCGTCGTCGAGCCGGCCATCGGCCGGTCGGACGGCGCGGCGGTGTTCTCTGGCGCCAACTTCTACACTCGCCGCGGCGACTTCGAGCTCGACAAGTCGGGCTACCTCGTGAATGGCGCCGGCTACTACCTCAAGGGCCTGCCCATCGATCCGCAGACGCAGAACATCTCCGGCTCCGTTCCGCAGGTGCTGCAGATCTCAAACGCCTTCCTGCCGGCGCACCAGACCACCCGTATCAACTACCAGATCAATCTGCCGCAGCTGCCCAAGACGCCCCAGTACAACCAGTCGCAGACCCCCGGCAGCGAGCTGCTCGATCCGCGTGACTTCCTCACCGACACCCAGCTGGCCGCTCTTCCGCACACGCCCGCCTTCGTGCAGGGCAGGACGGCCTCGCCCTCGGCTCCGGCCGCCGAGCTGGTCAGCAACGGCAACACCCTGTCGATCACCATCGGCTCGACCACGCGCCGCTATCAGTTCAACGACAGCGCCGTTGCCCCGACCCCGCCCAACGATGTGAGCATCAACTTCACCGACGCGGCGACGGACACGGTGGCTGAAATCCTCGCTGCCATCCAGGCCGACCTCGCGGCTAATGGCGCGCCCGGCGCCGTGGTCGAGGTTGCGGCCAGCGGCCACATCACCGTCACTGCCGGCAACTCCGACGACTCCGTCACCATCGTCGACGGAACCACCGGTACCACCACCGGCGGCCTCGGTTTCCCGGGTACCTCTGGGCACCCGACTATCTCGGCCGAGGTGGCGCGCGGCACCCCCGTTGAAGCCATTCGCGCCAAGGATGTCGAGCAGTTCTTCGCCCAGTCCATTTCGGGCGGCGCAATCACGGTCTATGCCGGCAATGGCGCCCCGGCCAACGTTCAGATGCGCTGGGCCAAGGTCAATTCCGCCGATAGCGGCGGCGCCGAGCGCTGGGATCTGTTCATCCTCACCAATGCGAACGCCACCGGCGAGGAGCCTGCCTGGCAGCGCGTCGGCAACGGCTACCAGTTCGGTCCCAACGGTTCTCCCGATCCTGCGGTCGCGGAAACCAACTTGGGCACCCTCGTCGTCAACGGCATCACCGTCGGCGAGGTCACGCTGCACCATGGCACCAACGGCCTGACCCAGTTCGCCGACCCCAACGGCGTTGCCGAAGTCACCACCCTCAACCAGAACGGCTATGCCGCCGGCGAGTATGTCTCGGTCGCGGTGAACGACAATGGCCGTGTCGTGGTCTCCTACAATAACGGCCAGCAGCTCGAAGTCGCCCAAGTCGTGACTGCCAACTTCAACGCCGTCAACCAGCTCAAGCGCATGGATGGTGGCGTCTTCGCGGCTACTTCGGAGTCGGGCGAACCCATCCTCGACAATGGTGGCGGCATCATCGGCTCCTCGCTCGAGGCGTCGAATACCGACATCTCCGAGGAGTTCACCAAGCTCATCGTCACCCAGCAGGCCTATGCGGCGGGCACGCGCATCGTCTCCACCGCCAACCAGATGCTGCAGGACGCGCTCAACATCATCCGCTGACGCTGGTCAGCGCCGGCGCGGAGCACCGCGCCGGCGATCGGTTCACGGGGTAGGGTCGCATGGGTATATCGGTCACGCTCAACAACGCGCTCAGCGGCATGAAGATCGGGCAGAACGCCCTCGACGTGCTGTCGGGTAATGTCGCCAATGCTGGCACGCCGGGCTATCACAGGCGTTCGATCAGCGTCATCGACTCGCTGGGCGTCAACTCGTCCTATGCCCGGCAGGGCTCGCTCACCCGCGCCTTCAACCAGTCGCTGCAGCAGCACTACACCCGTGCCATCTCGGATTCCGCCTTCGCTTCGGTCCGCTCGTCCTTCATCGACCGGCTGCAGACCCTGTTCGGCCTGCCGGGCACTGCCGGCTCGCTCGATAGCGCCTTCTCGGCCTTCGAGACCTCGCTCACCTCGCTGACCTCGAGCCCCGACAGCTTCGCCAACCGCGCCGACACGGTGCAGAAGGCGCAGGAACTGGCGGCTACACTCAACCGCCTCAGCGCCGACATCCAGTCTCTGCGGCGGGAGGTCGAGGCCAAGATTTCGACCACAGTCGAAGACGTCAACAATCAGCTGCAGGCGCTGGAGAAGATCAACATCCGCCTCGCCGACTCCGGCATCGATCCCGGCTCGCGGGCGACCCTGCTCGACCAGCGCGACCGCCTCGTCAGCAGCTTGGGCGAACAGCTCGACCTGCGCGTCACCTACCGCAGCGACGACACCGTCGCGCTCATGACGCGCTCCGGCGTCGGCATCCTCGATGGCCGCGCCTCCATCCTCTCCTTCGAAAGCGCCGGCCAGCTTTCTGCCACAGCGCTGTTCAGTGCCAACGACGCCAAGTCGGGCGTCGGCAGGCTTACCATCACCACCGGGGCCGGCCTCAAGATCGACCTGGTCAAGCAGAACGTCCTCACCTCGGGCGAACTGGCGGGCTTGCTCCACCTGCGCGACAACGATCTCGTCCAGGCGCAGGATCAGCTCGACGAGATCGCGGCTAGCCTCGCCCAGGCCATGTCGACCAAAACCACCACCGGCACGCCCATCATCGAAGCCGCCTCTGCCGGTTTCGAACTGGATATCGCCAACCTGCAGAAGGGCAACGAGTTCAACTTCAGCTACGTCGAGGGCGGCGTCAGCAAGACGGTACGGGTGGTCAACGTCTCTGACGAGTCCAAGCTGCCGCTCGATTACACGGACAGCAACGGCGCCCGGGTCATCGGCATCAACTTCGCTGCCGGCATGACGAACATGGTCTCCAGGCTGCAGACGGCAGTCGGGCCTGGCCTTGTCGTGACCAGCCCACCCTCGACGACCACTATCCGCATCATGGACGACGGAGCCGCAGGCAGCACCGAAATCCGCTCGATGCAGAGCCGCGCCACCGTCACCGGCAACCAGTCCGGCGACCTCGCGCTCAATCTCTTCGTCGACTTCAACAACACCCCGTTCACCAACGCCCTCGAGGACCGGGGGCAGAAGCTGGGCTTTGCCAGCCGCATCAGTGTCAACAGCGCCATCCTCACCGACAATCGCCTGCTGGTGCAGTTCACCCCCGGCACGCCGCTCGGCGAGTCGGCGCGCGCCGATCAGTTGCTCGAGAACCTTAGCAGCCTGCGCTTTGCGGGCGGGCAGGGGAGCATCGCCAACAGCGCCGGGTCGCGACTTGCCGGCACCGTCAGCGACCTCATCAGCCAGGCGATCAACACCATCGGCAATTTCGCCAGCTCAGCCGGCTCCGAAGCCGAAACGCAGGAAATGACCCTCAACGCCCTCGGCAACCGGCTCGAGCGTGAATACGGCGTCGATGTAGACGAGGAGATGGCCCGGCTGATGGAGTTGCAGAACGCCTTTGCCGCCAACGCCCGCGTCATGAGCGTGGCGCAGGAACTCATCAAAGACCTGATGCAGTCGATCTAAAGGAAGCGCGCGATGGCCATCATCAACCGGTCGATGTTCCCGCTCTCCAGCGGCATCAACAACATCATGGCAATGAAGGAGCGCTACGACAAGCTCCAGATCCAGCTCAGCTCCGGGCTCAAGGCCGCCACCCTGGGCGAGATGGGGACGGACCGCTATTTCGACCTAGCCCTGCGCTCCCGAATCTCGCGCATCGACAGCTACCAGAACAACATCAAGACGCTGAACCTGCGCCTCAATGTGCTGGACCAGACGATCAGCCGTCTCGGCGTCATCGAGGCCGACGCGCGCGCCGCCACCATGTCGGGCTCCGGCGGACAGGCGAGCCTCAACTTCCAGACGACGCCGACGCTCGCTGCCGCGCGCTTCGACGAGGTGATGACGCTGCTTAACGTCGATCTCGCCGGCCGCTATCTGTTCGGTGGCGCGAAGACCGATAGCAAGCCGGTCGAGGATGCCTACTATGCCCTCAATGGCCGCGGCAGCCAGGCCGGCTTCCGGCAGGTCGCGGGCGAACGCAAGCTGGCCGACCTCGGCACCGACCGCCTCGGCCGCCTCGCCATCGACTACGTGGACAACACCGATAGCGTCGTCCTGCGCGAGGATGCCGAGCATCCCTTTGGCCTCAAACTGGCGTCCATCTCGACGAGCACCGCCAACATCCACCTCGTCGAGCCTGCCGGCTCACCCAAGGCGCTTTCCGTCCAGTTCGGCGCCACCCTGCCGGTCGATGGCGACATCGTCACCATCAACTTCACCCTGCCGGACGGTACATCGGAGTCGATCACGCTGACGGCGGTGGCCCAGTCTGGCAGCGCCGGCAGCTTCGTCATCGGAGATACACCGGAAGCAACCGCGGAGAACTTCCGCACGGCGCTCGAGGCGCAGGTGAAGACGCTCGCCGAGGGCCGCATGGTCACCGCCTCGGCCTATGCCGCTGCCGAGAATTTCTTCTACGGGCAGGGTCAGCAGCCCCTGCGCATCGACGGTCCGCCCTTCGAGACCGCCACTGCCCTGGTCGCCGGCACCAGGACCAACACCATCTTCTGGTACAATGGCGAGGACTCCAGCAATCCGCGCGAGTCGGTCACGGGCCGCGTCGGCGAGAGCACGGCCGTCGCCTACGGCGTCCAGGGCAACGAGGGCGGCATCGTCAATCTCGTGCAGTCCCTCGCCGCCATGGCGATCCAGACCTTCTCCGAAGCCGATCCGACCTCCGGCGACCGCTACAGCGCCCTCATCGCCCGCAACACCGAGCGGCTCGCCACCACGCCGGACCGCCCCGCCACTCCCGCCAGCCTGGTCGGCACCGGCGGCGCCGACATGACCGCCAGCGACCTCTCGGCATTCGTGGGCCAGTCGATCACCCTCAGCGATGGCGCCGGGAACGTCACCACCTACACCTTCACCGGGGCCACCACGGGGCAGGGCGATGCCATGCTGGCCGCCCTCGCAGACAAGGGGTTCACCGTCACGGCCAGCGCCTCGGGGCTCTCCATCAGCCGCAGCGATGGCCGCAACTTCACCGTCTCCGCGAGCTCCCTCGGCCTCGCCAGTGCCATCGGCTTCAGCGGCAGCACCACCACGACCTCGATGAACGGCACCATGGCGCCGAAATCCATCCAGGTGATCTCCGTGGAGCTCGGCCTCGCCAAGTCGACAGCCGGCGCGGTGGAAGAGCGCCACACCGACCACAAGGCCCAGCTGAGCAATATGCTGCAGAAGATCGAGGAGGCGCCGTCCGAAGTGGTCGCGATGGAGATCCTCGCGCTCAAGACCCGGCTGGAGGCGAGCTACCAGACCACCGCCATGCTGGCCCAGCTTTCGCTGGTCAACTATCTCCGCTAGACCCGCGGCGCTCCCGGAAAAGCAAAAAGGCCCGCTTCGGCGGGCCTTTTTCATGTCCGGTGCTGGAAACGGTTCAGCTGCGCTCGCGCAGGCCGGCAGCAAGCTCGCGATTGATGTTGATCAGCACGGTGAGCTTGCGGGCTTCGGGCTCGCTCAGCACGTTGAGGGTCTGCTTCATCACGAAGATGCCCAAGTTGGCGATGTTCTCGCGCAGCGGCTTGGGCAGCTGGCTTTCCTCGCCGGTGACAGAGCCGAGAAACACTGTCCACAGCTTGCGGTTGAAGAGCAGGGCGGAGGTCAGTTCGTGCCGGGTGTTGTCCCAGTCATCACGACAACGCTGCAGCTGGGCGGCGGCACGGGAGAGCAGGTTGGCTTCGAGTACGCGTGGGCTTACCGTTTGCGCGCCTACCGTCTTGTAGGCGAACGCAGCACTATTTTGCATTTGCGAGGAGTTCCTGCTCGTACTGGATCAGCTTCTTGGCGGCCTTGAGAGCTTTGTAGAGCTGTCCGGTTAATATCTCGTTATTGATTTCGTCAACAAAGCGGATAGTTGATGGCGCTGCCTGGATCAAGTCGTTGACCAGTTTGAAGTAGTCTTCGGTAAGCTTGGCGACGTCTTCGTGGATGTACATCAGCTGCACTGCGAAGTATATCCGCTTCGCGGGGCTGTTGGCGGTTTCGGGCGTCAGGATGTCCTTCTCGCGCAGGATCGGCGCCTTGCCGTCAATGAACAGTCTCGTGCGCTGGTCGGAATTGGTGATGACGCAGTTGCCGACGATGAGCCGTTCGCCTGGCTTCAGTTCGACCTTGAGGGACATGGGCTAGCTCGCCTGCTGATTCCTGCACAGGCGAGCATAGTGCATCCGCCCACCTCACCAAATCGCTACCACGGTGCGTGGCCGCGCCGATGAGCTTGGCCGATGACTTGCCGGCCACAAAACAGAAAAGGCGGGCCGAGGCCCGCCTTTCCCTGAGTTCTTGCGAAGACGTCTTAGAACAGACGCAGCACGGCCTGGTCGGCCTGCGAGGCCATCGACAGCGCCGAGGACGACAGCTGCTGACGGGTCTGCAGGGCGAGGAGGTTCGCCGCTTCCTCGTTGGTGTCGGCGAGCGTGAGGTTCGCCGCACCGGTCTCGAGGGTGTTGATCATGTTCTTGGTGAAGTCCTGGCGGTTCTCGACGATCGACAGGTTCGAACCGAAGGTCGAGGACTGCGAACGCAGGCTGTCGAGAGCCGACTTCAGCACGTCCAGCTTGGCGTCGATCTGGGCGTCGGAGTCGAAGTCGCTGTCGGAAACGGTCGTTATGCCCAGGGCCGTGTTGTTGATCGAGGTGGCAGTGCCAGTCTCGTCTTTGGCCTGGATCTCGATGGTCGAGGTGCCGGTCTCGTTGAACGTCAGCTTCAGCTTGTCGCCGCGGAGCAGGTTGATGCCATTGAACGAAGCGTCATCGGCAAACTTGTCCAGCTGGTCGCGCAGGTCGTTGAACTGCTTGGCCAGGTTCTTGCGAACGTCGTTGCCGCCGATGGAGTCGGTGGTGGAGAGGCCGGTGACAGCACCACTGGAGTTCACGCCGGTCACGGTCAGGTCGCTGGTCGACTGGTTCTCGATGCGCAGCTTGCCGCCGTCGTTCGATGCACGCACCTTGCCGTCGAGTGCCGCGGTGTTGTTGATCGCAGTCACGATATCGTCGACCGACTTCGACGAGTAGGTCGTCGAGCCGAAGCCGAGAAGGCTGCCGGCACCAGCGACGCCGCCGTCGGTGAGAGACACCGTGGCACCGGTGGTGCTGGTGATCTTGAGCTTGCCGTTTTCCACCGACGCCGTCAGCGTGCTGTTGGCGCCTGCTGCCGTGTTGATCTTCTGAGCAATCACTTCCACGGTGTCGCCGGTGGCGAGGGCGACGGTGCCCGTCGTGGTCGTACCATCGGAGACGGTGAAGTTCTTGCCGTCATCGGCAAGCAGAACCGGGCTGATCGCAGACGCGGTGGTGATCGCGCTGTTGTTGATGTTCACGGCCACGGCGGTGGAGCCCACCGAACCACCGCTGAACTCGATATTGTCGCCCGAGGCGGCGACACGGGCAGTGTCGAGCGTATAGGACTCGGTCTTGAACGACTTGTCCTGGCGCGCCTGGCGGAGCGTGGACTGCATCGACTCGACCGTCTTGGTGATCGACTTGAGGCCGTTGTCGGCAGCTTCGATGGTCTTGATACCCGAGGACATGCTGTCCAGCAGGTTGGCCATGTCGCTGGCGCGGCTGTTGAGGGCCGAGGCGGTGAAGAAGTTCGACGGATTATCGAGCGCCGAGTTCACCTTGAGGCCAGTGGCAAGCCTGTTCTGGGTCTTGGCCATCTGGGCAGCGGTGGACTGAAGGCTCAGGAGGTTCGAACGAACCGCCTTGGAAAGATTCACGTCAGCCATTTGAGGTCCCTTTCTGGGGTCCAAACTCATTTACTTCCGCCTCTTCCTGAGGCGTCCGGCGATCCTCGGGGGCAGCCCCCGAAAAAAGTATTAAGTTCGGTCCGTGGAATTCGATTTGTCTCGATCGATCTGGCGAGCGTTAACGGAGCCTTGCGGAACTGCTTCGGAGTGGCACGAAACAGGCCGGTACTGGCGCGCTTTCACCAATCGACTTGCGCAGAGCAAACTGAAGCGGGCTCGCCTCGCCGTAGGGCAGGGGGCGGTCACCCGCCGGCTGGTACGCGAAAAAGAAAAAGGCGGGCCAGAGCCCGCCTTCTCTTCAACGTTGCTGTTGGTCTTGTTAGCCGAACAGCCGCAGCACGGCCTGGTCCGCCTGCGATGCCATCGACAGGGCGGTGGAGCTGAGCTGCTGGCGGGTCTGCAGGGCCAGCAGGTTCGCAGCTTCCTCGTTGGTGTCGGCCAGCGTCAGGTTCGCCGCGCCGGTCTCCAGCGTGTTGATCATCGCCTTGGTGAAGTCGGTGCGGTTCTCGACGATCGACAGGTTCGAGCCGAAGGACGAGGCGTGCGAGCGCAGCTTGCCCATCACGTCCGACAGGATGTTCAGCTTCGCGTCCAGGGTGATGTCGCTGTCGAAGTCTTCCTGGAACACCTCGTCGATGCCGAGCGCGGTGTTATTGATCGAGGTCGGCAGGCCGGCCTGAGTCTTGGCCTGGATCTCAATCGTCGAGGTGCCGGTCTCGTTGAAGGTCAGCTTCAGCTTGTCGCCGCGCAGCAGGTTGATGCCGTTGAACGAGGCGTCGTCGGCGAACTTGTCGAGCTGGTCGCGCAGTTCGTTGAACTGCTTCACCAGGTTCTTGCGCACGTCGTTGCCGCCCACCGTGGTGGTGCTGGAGGGACCGGTCGTGCCGTCCACCTTGCCGTCGGCGTTGACGCCCGTGATCGACAGCTCGCTGGTCGAGAGGTTCTCGATGCGCAGCTTGCCGTTGTCGTTCGACGCGCGGATCTTGTCGTTGAGCAGCGGGTTGTTGTTGATCTGGGTGACCATCGTGTCGACGGTCTTGGGCGTGCCGGCCGCGGCATCCTGGCCACCGGTACCGTTGACTGCCGAGCCGAGGCCTACGGCCGCGGCGGTTACCGAGGACGAGCCCGCAGTGCCGCCGATGGTCGGGACCGTGATGTTGACATCGGAGCTCGCCCCGGTGGTGTTCGACGTCAGCGTGATCGTCGTGCCCGTGCCACCGACGGTGACGCCGGTGAGCTTGCTGGCGAGCAGGGTGCGGAACTCCGCGGCGTCATCGATCGTGCCGTCGCCGTTGCCGACCGCAATCACATCGGCCTGGGAGATCGAGACAGTCTGGTTCACGCCATCGACTTGTACGGTGAAGTCGAGGGTGGCGGCAGTATCGAGCGAACCGCCGGCGCCGAAGGTGAACGACGCCACACCTGCCGTGGCCGGCGTATCGTTGAGCGCAAACTGCGCGCTGGCCGCGCCGAACGCACCGCCGGTGAAGGTGAGGTACTTGATGGTGCTGCTGCCGATAGCGTCGACATCCACCGTGTACGAGCCAGTCTTGAACGACTTGTCCTGGCGCGCCTGACGGAGCGTCGACTGCATCGTTTCGACCGTCTTGGTGATCGACTTCAGGCCATTGTCGGCTGCCTCGATCGTCTTGATACCCGACGACATGCTGTCCAGAAGGTTGGCCATGTCGCTGGCGCGGCTGTTGAGCGCCGTCGCCGTGAAGAAGTTGGTCGGGTTGTCGAGCGCCGAATTTACCTTGAGACCCGTGGCGAGACGCTCCTGCGTCTTGGCCATCGCGGCTGCGGTAGACTGCAGACTGAGGAGGTTCGATCGAACCGCCTTCGAAAGGCTAATGTCGGACATGAGGTCTTCCTTCTGGCATTGGATGGGATCTCGTTCTGAGACTTGCCACCAAGCTACCGTCGGGGAGGCTTAGGAATGGTTAACGAGACGCTGCCGGGCGTAGTTAATTTATTGCGTCGCGTAATCGGGCAGGATGGCTCAAGTCATTGAAATTACTGGATGAAGCCGCCTGCTGGGCAAAAATTGCAGTGTGCCGTTCCGGGGCGAATGGTGAATCGCACCGGCAGGCGGCAAGAGTTGCGGGCAAGACTCAGACGAGCCGGTCGTGGAGCGCCAGCGAGCCCTGCGCGGGCAGGTCGGCGCTGCCGAGCCGCATCAGCAGCTCGCGCTCGGAAGTCGGCTTGGGCGGCAGCTGCCCGGTGATTAGTGCAACGGCAAAGGCTGCGCCCGGCGGCGGGGCAGGCGGAGGCATGGTGATCTGCGGCTGGGCCGGCTGCTGCGGCCCGAACTTCGCCGACTGCTCGCCGGCATCCTTGTGGGGCAGGGGATGGGAATCGCTCCGCACCGTCCTCGACCGGTGGCCGGAGACGGTACCAACACCACCCTTGCTGATCGGTTCCAGCGCTGTCCTGGCGCTCATGACCGGCACATCCTTGTTGGGTCACCGAGACCCTATTGGACATGCCGGCCTTGTCGTGATCTTTGCGCGGCCAGCTCAATTCGAGCCTAATTGCATCAATCCTAGAGCGCCCGATTGATCGAGACACCCGAGGCAGGCGCCGGCGGCTGGCCGGTCATCGTCCCGCTCGCGCCATAGGTCTTGGGGCGCTGCTGTGCGCTCATGGACGTGGCGACATCGGTCAGCAGATCCTCGGTCACCGCGCGGGCCGTGGCGATCACCCGTAGGTTCTCGGCCATCTGCGTCGCGAACTGCTCGTGCCGCACCTTCATCGCCTCGATCATCTCAGGCGCTTCGGCCCTGAGCCGTGGCAGCTCGCGCTGCACCGAGCGGGCAAAGCCCATATAGTCCTGCGCCAGCCGGGTCTTTTCGGCAGTGAGCTCGCCCGCCTCGCGCAGGCGGCCCGTGCGCAGCAGCACCGTCTCCTCGTTGAGGATCGTCACCAGCCGGTCGAGGGTCGAAAGGGCGATGCCGCACAAGTCCGCGGCGGGCAGGGAGTCGATGGCCTTCAGCCGTTCCGCTGCACTGTTCATGGCTGGATTCCTCTAACTGTCGTCATATTGGTCTGGCTGGCCTCCTGCAGGCGCAGAAGGTCGCTCATGATCGCGTCGGCAAGGCCGATACCACCGGCGCGGGCCACGGCCTCGGCCATCTGCTCGGCCTGCATGCCGCGCCAAGTGTCTTCCCCGAAGCCGCCGCCCATCGCCTCGCTGTCGGAGTGGAGCGAGGCGAACATTTCCTTCATCAGCGTGTTGAGGAACACGCCCTCGAGTTCCTCGGCCTGCGCCCGCAGGTGGCCCAGCTGAGCCGGCGAGGTGAGGCCGTTCGGTGTCGCAGTCGACGGACCGATCATCACAGCACCTCGATTTCGGCCTGGAGGGCGCCCGAGGCCTTGATCGCCTGAAGAATGGAGATCAGGTCGCGCGGGCTGATCCCCAGCGCGTTGAGTCCATCCACCAGTTCCTGGATCGACACCGACTCCTTCACCACCGCGAGATCGGCATTGGTCTGGTCGACCGTCAGGTCGGTGCGCGGCTCCACCGCCGTGCGGCCGTCGCTGAACGGCAGCGGCTGCACCACGGTTGGGCTCTCTGCAATTGTCACCGTCAGGTTCGATTGCGCCACGGCCACCGTCGCCACGCGCACATCCTTGCCCATGACGATGAGGCCGGAATTCTCGTCGACCACGATCTTCGCCTTCTGGTCGGCCTCCACCACCAGCTGCTCGATGTCGGTGATGAGATCGACGATGTTGCCGTTGAAATTGCGGGGCAGGTTGATCCGCACCGTCGCCTGGTCCTCCGGCGTCGCACAGGGCACGCCGATGAAGTCGTTGATGGCGAGCGCGATACGCCGCGAGGTGGTGAAGTCCGGGTTCTTGAGCGCCAGCCGCAGCGTCCGCTGCGCGCCGAGCACGAAGCCGATCTCGCGCTCGATCAGGCCGCCGCCGGAAATGCGGCCGGTGGTCGGCACGCCCGAAACGATTGAGGCGGCCTCACCCTGGGCCGAAAATCCGTTGATCGTCACCGAGCCCTGCGCGATGGCGTAGACTTCGCCGTCGGCGCCCAGCAGCGGCGTCACCAGCAGTGTGCCGCCCTGCAGGCTCGACGCGTCGCCCAGCGAGGCGACGTTCACGTCGAGCCGCGAGCCCTGCGTTGCGAAGGCCGGCAGGTTTGCCGTCACCATCACCGCCGCGACATTGCCTGTGCGCATGTTCTCGCCGCGGGTGTTCACCCCCAGCCGCTCGAGCATGGCCTGCAGGCTCTGCTTGGTGAAGGGCGAGTTGTTGAGTCCGTCGCCCGTACCGTTGAGGCCCACCACCAGGCCGTAGCCCACCAGCTGGTTGTCGCGCACCCCTTCGATATCCACGATATCCTTTATGCGCGCCGAAATGGCCTGCGCCGGCATCGGCTGGATCAGCAGCGTCAGGGCCATCAGCCCCGCCAGCACGCTTCTGAGTTTGAGTTTCAGCATTCGAAGTCCCCGGGTGTCGGCGCGTCCCCACGCGCCTTTGCCGAGACCCTCGTTGCGAATTCCGTGCCAGTTTTGCCGGCGTGGTATAAGTATCTGATTTGTCAGATGGTTTCTGCATTCGGCTCCCGCCGCGAACCGTCGCCGGGCAGTTCCTGCCGGGTGGATTAACCTTTGATTAACCCTTCGCGGCAGATTTTGCCGGTCAGCAACGACAGGCTTGAGTCCAGTGCGGATCGACCCCAATCAGCGGATAGGCAATCTCGGCGCCCGTACGTCCACCGCGCGGGCGTCCTCGACGCCCTTCTTCATCTCCGAGGGCAACGCCGCCGTTGACAGCCGTCCTGCCGCCGCCGTGGCCCCTGCGACGTCGCTAGACGCGCTCCTCGCTCTGCAGGCGGTCGAGGATCCGCTGCTCAGGAAGCGCAAACTGGTCCGCCGCGGCACCCAACTACTCGACACGCTCGAAGAGATGAAGACCGACCTCCTTGCCGGCCGCGTTTCGGAGTCGCGACTCAACCAGCTGATGGCCGTTCTCGGCCAAGCACGGGAGAAGTCCGACCCGCGTCTCGACGCGCTTATCGACGATATCGAATTGCGCGCGCGGGTCGAACTGGCCAAGCGCGGGCTGTATCCCGCCTGATATACCCTTGTGTTTCCAGCATAACTCCAGGCGCTGATGCGCCCCGGAAACGGCTGGCGCCGCGGAGCGCAAGGCTCTTCACGTGTTAATCACCAGGGATTTCTTTGGCTTGCCCGGGCTGGCCTCGGCCACTATAAGCCCGGCCATTAGGGGCGTTTTGGAATCGAGTCAGAATGTCTACTGAAGTTCTTGATTATCGGCCGACAGAAGACGAGCCGTTCATGAATCCGCGCCAGCGGGAGTATTTCCGGCAGAAGCTGGAGCGGTGGAAGGAGGAAATCCTTCGAGAAAGCCGCGAGACGCTGGAGAACCTCCAGGAGGAGAGCCAGAACCACCCTGACATGGCGGATCGTGCTTCCTCCGAAAGTGACCGGGCCCTCGAACTGCGGACCCGCGATCGCCAGCGCAAGTTGATCAGCAAGATCGACGCCGCGCTCAAGCGCATCGAAGACGGCACCTATGGCTATTGCGAGGAGACTGGCGATCCCATCGGCATCGCCCGGCTCGACGCCCGGCCGATTGCGACGCTCTCCCTGGAAGCCCAGGAAATGCACGAGCGCCGCGAGAAGGTGTATCGCGACGAATAAAAGGCCCGCTCTCATGGCGGGCTTTTTCGTCTTGAGCCTTACGGCGGGTCGATCGTCCGGTTGGCAGCGATCGCCGCGAACCAGTTCGGCGGTCGCTCGATCAGGCGGCGCACCTTGGGCCGGCCTTCGCCCTGATGCAGCTTGAGCAGCGCGTCGCTGACCACCTCGTCCGCATGGGTGAGGCGCTGGTTGTGTCGCGCATACTCCACCCAGGTCGGGCTCTTGTAGGTCTCGACCCACAGATCGGTCTGCTCCAGGTCGCGTCGCAGATTCCACTCGCGCGCGCCGTCGCGGATGCGGATGCGCTTGCGGTCCGCCATCACCTTGAGGAACTCACGCACGTCCTGCGGCCGGATCTTGTATTCGATGCTGATGACGATGGGCCCCGAGCGCGGCTCGATGGGCAGCGCGATCTGCGGCTCGCGCCAGCGATTGGCGGGGTCGAGGTCGAGCGATGGGCGCTTGATCAGCTTGAGCCACAGCCCCACGGCACCGCCTGCCAGCATAACCGCCGCCGAGCAGAGCAGGGCGGTCTCCACCCCGAACTCCTCGCCCGCGAGGCCCCATAGCCAGCTGCCCGCCGCCATGCCACCGAACGTCGCCGTCTGGTAGAGCGACAGCGCCCGCCCTACTACCCAGCGCGGCGTCGACAACTGCACCGTCACATTGAACAGCGACAGGGCCAGCACCCAGCACGCCCCGCCGATCAGCAGCGCCAGCCCGGTCAGCCACGCCGACGGGCTCACGGCCGCAATCGCCGCGCAGGCAGCAAAGCCGGCGAAGGCCAGCCGCACGATGTTCTCAGGGCTCAGCCGCTCGGCCAGTTGCGCGCTCACCAGCGCCCCGCCCACCGCGCCGATACCGAAGGCGCCGAGCAGCAGGCCGTAGGTCAGCGGCCCGCCATCCGGCATCTGCGCCGCCAGCACCGGCAGCAGCGCCAGGATGGAGATCGCCGAGAGGCCGAAGAGGAAGGCCCGTACCAGCACCTTGCCCAGCCCCGGCGACAGCGCCACGTAGCGCAACCCCGCCAGCATCGCCGATCCCACGGCTTCGCGCGGCAGTCCCTTCGGCGCCGGCGCCGGCTTCCAGCGCAGCAGCACCACGATCAGCGCCACATAGCTCAGTGCATTCACGGCGAACGCCGCCGCCGCTCCCGCCGCCGCCGCTCCCGCCGCCGCCACGATCACGCCGCCCACCGCGGGCCCCAGGCTGCGCGACAGGTTGAAGCCGATCGAGTTGAGCGCCACCGCCGCCCCCACGCTCGAGCGGGGCACGAGATCGCCTACCGAAGCCTGCCACGAGGGATTGTTGAGCGCCGTGCCACAGCCGATCAGGAAGGTGAAGGTCAGCAGCAGCCACGGGCTCATCCCGCCCAGCCACGCCGTGATCGTCAGCGCCACCGACACCACGAACATGAAGGTCTGCGCCACGATCAGCACCCGCCGCCGCGGGAAGTTGTCCGCAATCGCTCCGCCCAACAGCGAGAACAGCATGATCGGCAGCGAGGTCGAGGCCTGCACCAGCGCCACGAGGTCCACCGACGAGGTCAACGCCGTCATCAGCCAGGCGGCGCCGACGCCCTGGATCAGCCCGCCGAAGCTCGAAGCCAGGTTGGCGATCCAGAGCGACCGGAATACCGGATACTGCAACGGCTGCAGTGGGCTGGGGCGCTCACTCGCCACCTGAGTCTCCCTGAAGTGCCTGATGCGGAAAGCCTATCCGGCTTTGCGGTGCCGGCTAATCACTTTGTGCCAAGATAGCGCCGCTGCAGGTGCTCCTGGAAATGCTTCGCATTGAGCTTTTCGCCGGTGGCGCGCTCGGGCAGCTCCGGCGTGGAATACATGCTCGCCTGGCTCCAGATGTTCTCGCGCCGCCAGTCGTTGAGCGCCACGAACCGGCCGTGCCGCATCTGCTCGCGCGCATCGGGAATGTCGCGCTCGATCGCGGCCCACAACTGCGCCGCGATGATCGCGCCCAGCGTGTAGGAGGGGAAATAGCCCAGCGCGCCCGAGGGCCAGTGCACGTCCTGCATCGGCCCGTCCTTCATGTTGTCGATGGTCGAGAGCCCCAGATACTCGCGCATCTTGGCGTCCCAGGCCTCGGGTACGTCCCTGGGTGCCATCGTTCCCTCGATCAGCTCCTTCTCGATCTCGTAGCGCAGGATCACGTGCAGCGGGTAAGTCGCTTCGTCGGCATCGACGCGGATCAGCCCGCGCTCGATGAAATGCACATGCGCCAGGATGTCCTCGAGTTCCCAGCCGGCAATCGCTTCGTCGCCCAGCTTCTCGCGCACATGCGGCATCGCCCATTCCCAGAACTCGGGCGAGCGCGCGATCTGCTTTTCGATGAACAGGCTCTGGCTCTCGTGCATCGCCATGCCGCGCGCCTTGCCCGAGGGCCAGTGCGACCACTCCTTGGGCAGGTTCTGCTCGTACATGCCGTGGCCGGTCTCGTGCAGGATGCCCATTAGCGAGGTGAGGAACTCCCCTTCGGTGTAGCGCGTCGTCATGCGCACATCGGTCGGCACGCCGCCGCAGAAGGGGTGGTGTGACACGTCGAGCCGCCCATGCTCGAAATCGAAGCCGACCGCCTCCATCATCACCAGCCCCAGCGCCTTCTGTTTCTCGATGGGGAAGGGAGCGTTGAGCGGCTTCAGCGGCCGGGCGGCGAGCTTTGCTTCCTGATGCGCGAGCGCTGCCGGCACGAAATCCTTGAGGAACGCCTTGAGCTCGTCAAAGACCGGGGTGATGTCCGCCGCCCGGTTACCCGGGTCATACTGCTCCATCATCGCATCATAGGGCGACAGGCCCAGCGCCTCGGCGCGCAGCAATGCCTCTTCGCGCGCCGTTGCCACCACGCCCTCGAAGGCGGGGAGGAAGGTCTTCCAGTCGCCGGTCGGACGCAGCTGGCGCCACAACTGCTCCGCGCGAATGCGCGCGTTCACCTGCTTTTCGACGAACTCCGAGGTGAGGCAGGTGGCGTTGGTGTAGGTGCGCCGCCACTCGCGCACCGCCGCTGCCTGCATGCCTTCGAGCGGCTCTTCCTCGGCGGCGCTGATCCAGTCGCCAACCTCCGGTGCCGTCGACATCTGGTGGTAGAGCGCCGCCAGCGTACCCATCGCTTCGGCGCGCTTTTCGCCGCCACCCACCGGCATCATTACGGCCTCGTCGACGCCCAGCATCGATTGGGCGTGTTCGATCGCTTCGAGGCGCTTTCCCAGTTCTTCGAGCTTGGTGAGGGCGGAATTTGCGGACATGAGTGGCTCCCTGTTCTGGCCGCCCTGCCTAGCGTCATTCCCCGTTTCTGTCATCCCTGGCCGGGAGGGGATCCGCCTGCGCGGCGCTGCTGCAAGTAGTGCACCACGCCCGCCGCGATGGCTCCGGCCGCCATGCAGATGGCGATGCCAACCGGCGTGTTCCCCATCACCGCTCCGAGCGCCGCCCCGACGACGAGACCGATCAGGATTCCCCATATGAGCTTGCTGGCCACTGGACTCTCCTTTCGCAAGGGGCCAATCCCCGCATGCCGTCATGGTTCCGAAATGGGGAAGGGCGCAGCCCGGGGAAGGCTGCGCCCTGTAAGGCAAGCTCTATTCTGGAACCTGCCGCCACCGCCCGGCGCCGTATGGGGGGAATGCGCTCGGGCGGGGTAAACTGCTCGGCCTAGAACGGCATGATCGCGTCGACCACCTGCTGGCCATAGCGCGGCTGCTGCACCGCAGTGATCTGTCCGCGCCCGCCATAGGAGATGCGCGCCTCGGCGATCTTGCTCGAAGGCACCGTGTTGTCCGAGCGCACGTCCTCGGGCCGCACCACGCCGGCAACGATCATGTCGCGCACCTCGAAGTTCACGCGCACTTCCTGCCGGCCCTCGATCACCAGGTTGCCGTTGGGCAGCACCTGCGTCACCACCACCGCGACCTGCGTTTCCAAGCTTTCGCGACGGTTCACCGAACCCGAGCCACCATCGGCGAGGCCGCCCGAGGTCGTGAGCTTGCCCGAGGCTTCGACATTGGCCAGCGGCACCTTGCCGCCGAAGATCGAGCCGAGCACGCCGCCCACGCTGCCTTCCGACGACGAGTTGCGGGTGCGGCCCGTCGAGTTCGAGATTTCCGCGCTGTCGTCGATGGTCACCATCACCGTCAGGATGTCGCCCACGCGGTGGGCGCGCTGGTCCTTGAAGAAGCCCTTGGCCTCGTTCGAGAACAGCGAGTTGGGCTGATACGAGGCCGCCACCAGTTCAGGCATCGGCATCACTGCAGGGCGATAGCCGGCCTTGGCCGTCGGGTCCTCGATGGCGCTGAGCTTGGGGGCCTCGCCGATGCTGGCCAGTTGGTCCATGGTCGAGCAGCCGGCGAGCAGGGCGGGCAGCATCAGCAGGGCGACGGTGCGAGCGATGATCTTGGTGGTGTTCATTGTCAGTGTTCCTTTCGCCCGTCACAGGCCGGCAATCTGGAGCTTCTGGGCCGCCGTCGCGATTGCGACCGTCCCGTCCGCCATGGCGACGCCGTTGAGAATCTTCTTGGTCACGGTGTTCATCACCTGCACCGGCTGGCCGGCGCTGGCGTCGCCGAGCGACTGGCCGACCACGGTCAGGGTCATCGGCCCGGTCTTGAGCAGCACGGTCACCTGCGTGTTGCGGCGCACCGTCAGCCGCTCCATCACGTCGGCCGCCTTCAGCATCAGGCCGGCGCGGCCGCTGCGCTTCAGCTCCTTGCCGATCAGGTCTTCGGCCGTGTCCACGCCGTTGCGGTCGGCATAGTCGAGCGGCACCCGCTTCATCTCGATGTCGGCTGCGGTCAGCACCGTCCCGGCCTTGAGCGTGGCGGCGAGGTGCGGCACCTCGACCATCAGGTCAATCGTGCCGGTCACGTCCACCGGCTTGTCGATACCGGCGATGGAGAACCGCGCCGCGAAGGCGCGAGAGCCCGGCTGCCAGCGCAGCGTCGTCAGCGTCACCGGCACGGCCACGTCCTCGGCATTGAAAGAGAGCGCGCCGCCGTCGAACCGGGCTTCAACCTGGGCACCCGCCGGCAGCAGGCCGCGGAAGCTCAGGTCGCCTTCGATCAGGTTGGTGAGCTCGGTGGTGTCGATCACCGCGGCGCGGCGCTCCACCCTCACCGCCAGCACGCCGTTGGTGACATAGTCGGTGAGCCCGGCCCGCGCCGCCGCGTCGCGCACCGCTTCGAGGCTCACCGTGCCGGTCGTGCCGGGTGCCGGGGCGCGGAACAGCGCCGTCTCGGCCAAGATGCCGGCGTCCTCGAACATGTCGCCCACCGTGACGATGGGGCGGTTGACCGACACTTCGGCCTTCAGCGCTGGCGCGGCCAGCGCGCTGGTGGCCGAGAGGAGCGCGAACAGGGCAGGGAGGATCAGCTTGGTCATCGTCTATCCCCCTCAGCGCAGCTGGCTCGTGGCCTGCATCATCTCGTCGGCGCCCGAGATCACCCGGGCGTTCATCTCGTAGGCGCGCTGGGCCGCAATCAGGTCAGCAATCTCCGTCACCGAGTTCACGTTGCTGGCTTCAAGGTAGCCTTGCAGCAGGTCGCCCGCGCCTTCGGAGTTGGGGACGCTGATCTGCGCCGGGCCACTCGCTGCCGTCTCGAGGAAGAGGTTGTTGCCGGCCGAGGCGAGGCCGGCCTTGTTGACGAAGCGCGCCAGCTGCAACTGGCCGATCTGCGTCGGGCCCGATGCATTGTCGAGGAAGGCCTCGACCGTGCCGTCCGGGCTGATCGACACCGAGATCGCATTGTCCGGAATGGTGATGCCCGGCTGGATCGTATAGCCGTCCACGTTCACCAGCTCGCCCTCGGCGCTGCGCTCGAACGAACCGTCGCGAGTATAGGCGGTACGGCCGTCCGGCAGCTGGACGATGAAGAAGCCCTCGCCGCGCACGGCGATGTCGAGCTCCTTCTCGGTCGGCGTCGGCGTGCCCTGGCTCATTACCCGCGGCGTCGCCGCCGTCTTCACGCCCGAGCCGATCTCGATGCCCACCGGAACGGCCGTGCCCTGTTCCGAGGTCGTCGCGCCGGAGCGGCGGATCTGCTGGTAGAGAAGGTCCTGGAACTCGGCCCGCTGGCGCTTGTAGCCGGTAGTCCGCATGTTCGCGATGTTGTTGGAGATGACTTCGACGTTCGTCTCCTGGGCCGCCATGCCCGACGATGCGATATAGAGCGCTTTCATCCCGTCTCTCCTTTAGGCCAGGGTTCCGAGACGCTGGATCGCGTTGCGGCGCATCTCGTCCTGCCGCTCCTGCATCGATGCCACGCTCTGGTAGGCGCGCTGCACCCGGATCATCTCCGTCATCTCCGCAATGCCCGAGACGTTCGAGCGCTCGAGCGCGCCCTGCACCACGCGGGTCTGGGTGGCGATCTGCGGATCGCCGCCAGCCCACAGGTTGTTGCCCTGGCGCGTCGCCGCCTGCGGATCGGCAAACTCCACGATCTTGAGCTTGCCGCGGATGCCTTCGTTGGTGGCGATGGTGCCGTCGGCGGAAATGGTGATGTCGGTGTCGAGCGCGGTGAAATGGATCGGCCCCAGTTCCGACAGCACCGGGTTGCCCATCCTGTCCACCAGCGTGCCGGTCGCGTCGATCGTCAGCGAACCGGCCCGGGTGTAGCGCTCGCCGTCTGCGGTCTGCACCGCGAGGAAGCCTTCGCCGTCGAGCGCGATATCGAGCGGGTTGCCCGTTTCGGTCCGCGCGCCGGGGGTCATGTCGTGGATGGTCGTCCAGTCTTCGGTGTAGCTCAGGCGCTGGTCGAGCAGCGCGAAGCCCCGGTCCCTGGCAACCGGCATCATGTATTCCTCGAACAGCAGCTGCTCGGCCTTGAAGCCGGTCGTGTTGAGGTTCGCGATGTTGTTGGCCACCACGTCCATCTGCCGCTGCAGGGCAATCTGGCGCGACAGGCCGATGAGCTGCGCATTTTCCATGGCGCGTATCCCCGGTTCAGTCCCCGAGCCGCCAACCTCCCCAGGCCGGCAAGCCCGCCGTTAACCGAGCAGAAACCGTGCCAGTTCGCGAAACGCAGAAAAATCAATGACTTAATAAAACGCCGCCGCGGCATGGTCTGCCCGCCCCGGTCGGCGAGGCAGGTTCTGCCCGGCAATTTGTGCCGGGTTGGGGCCTCATCGTAACCAATCGTTAACCCTCTGGTCGTTAGCTCGAAGAGGGCCGGAATCGTCCGGCCACCGGGGGTTTTCAGCATGACGGCAGAAGCCGACCTCGAAGGCGGGGCAGAAGCAGCCGCGCCGGCCAAGAAAAAAATGCCCACCATGCTGATCGCAATGATCGCCGCGGCGGTCGTGCTCATAGGCGGTGGTGCCGCGGCGTGGTTCTTTCTCTTCTCCGCCCCTCAGCAGGACGCCCGTCCGGCCGTAGCCGAGACCTTCACCTTCAACCTGCCGCCCATGACGGTGAACCTCAACACCGACGACGGCAGCGCGCCCGCCTTCATGAAGCTCACCATCGCGCTCGAAGTGGCGAACGAGGACGCGATGACCGAAATCCAGCCGCGCATGGCCAAGGTCATCGATGCCTTCCAGGTCTACCTGCGCGAACTGCGCAAGTCCGACCTGGAAGGCTCGGCCGGCATCTACCGCCTCAAGGAAGAGCTGCGCCGCCGCGTCAACATCGCGATCTTCCCGCAGCAGGTGGAGTCGATCCTCTTCAAGGAAATCCTGGTGCAGTAATGGCTGGCCCCGGCGATCTCGACAAACTCAGTGACGACTGGTCGCTCGGCCTCGATACGCCGCTCACCGACGAGGAAGCGGCGATGAGCGCCGAATGGGCCGCCATGCTCGACGCCGATGGTGATGGCTCGTCGTCCGACCGCGTCCTCAACCAGGACGAGATCGACAGCCTGCTCGGCTTCGATCCCAATGCCGGCGGCGTCGCCGAACTCACCGGTGTCCAGGCGCTCATCAATTCCGCGCTCGTCTCGTACGAACGCCTACCGATGCTCGAAATCGTGTTCGACCGGCTCGTCCGGCTCGCCACGACCAGCTTGCGCAACTTCACCTCCGACAATGTCGAGGTGGCGCTCGATTCCATCTCGTCGGTCCGCTTCGGCGACTATCTCAACTCCATCCCGCTCCCCGCCATCCTCTCGGTCATCAAGGCCGAGGAGTGGGACAATTTCGGCCTGCTCACCGTCGATAGCTCGCTCATCTATTCGATGATCGACGTGCTGCTCGGCGGCCGCCGCGTCGGCGGCGCCATCCGCATCGAGGGGCGGCCCTACACCACCATCGAAATGGCGCTCGCCCGCCGCATGATCGAGGTGATCCTCGAGGATACGCACCGCGCCTTCGAGCCGGTCACCGACGTCAACTTCCGCATCGAGCGGCTGGAGACCAACCCGCGCTTCGCCGCCATCTCGCGCCCCGCCAACGCCGCCATCCTCATCGAACTCCGGATCGAGATGGACGATCGCGGCGGCAAGATCGAGATTCTGCTGCCCTACGCCACCATCGAGCCCATCCGCGAGCAGCTGCTCCAGATGTACATGGGCGAGAAGTTCGGCCGCGACCCGATCTGGGAAGGGCACCTCGCAACCGAAATTTACTCCGCCGATGTCGAGATCGATGCGATCCTCCACGAGGTGGACCTGCCTCTCAGCCGCATCCTCGACCTCGCGCCCGGCGAAACCGTCATGTTCGAGCGCACGCCCGCCGACCCCATCAAGCTGCGCTGCGGCGGGGTCGAGCTCACCGAGGCCGTCATGGGCCATATCGGCAACCATGTGTCGGTGCGCGTCGTGCGTCCGCTCAATCCGCCAAAGGTAACGATGGCCGCCTTCGAAGCCATCGATGAAAACAGGGAAGGGCGCTGATGTTCGGCATTCCATTCGGCCTCGTGGTTGAAACCCTTGTGGCGGTTTTGCTCGCCACCACAATCGGTTACTGCGTCATCCTGAATCAGCGCCTGAAGCGTCTCCACTCCGATCGGGGCGAGCTGCGCCAGATGGTGGCCGACCTGGTCAACGCCACCAACCTCGCCAACGCGGCCATCCAGGAGCTCAAGACCACCGCCCGCGAGTCCGAAACCGTGCTCGCCGCCCGGCTCGAGGAGGCCGAGAAGTTCGGCCTCGAACTCGCCAACCACGTCACGGCCGGCCACCAGATCATGGACAAGCTCGCCAGGATCAGCGCCGCCGCCCGCGCCGCCACGCCCATGGACGAGCGCTTCGCCGAGCCCAACAAGGTGCAATCGGCGCTCGAGCAGCTTTCCCTGCGTCCGCGCATCCGGGGTAACGCCGCGTGAAACTCGCCCCGCCGCGACTTCTGCCGATCGTCATAGCCGCAACGGCTTCGCTGCTGCTGTTCAAGGGCATCGGCATCGTCACTGAGGGCGGCTACGCGCTTGTCGGCACCAACGCGGCGGTCGCCGCCGGCGGCAGCGGGGTGGCTGCCCTTGCGGGCGGTCCGGACATCACCGATCCCAGTCCCACGCTTGAGGACAATGCCGTCACCATGCAGCTGCCCCCAGCATCGGGTGGCGGTCCCATCTTGCCCGTGGTCGGCCCAGCGTTGGCCGAACTGCCCGGCTCGTGCCCACCCGCCGGCGATTCCGACGCGGAGTACCCTGGCCCCTGCATCCCGGATCCGGGCGTCAACGAGCACGGCGATGCCCTGCCGCTCATCAAGGACAATGCCAGCGGCAACCTCGTGCCGCTCGCTGATTTGCTCAAGGATGCCTCGAGCGAGAGCGCCATCAACCAGCGGCTTGCCGAACGCCGCGCCGAACTCGAGCAGCGCGAGAAGGAGCTCGAAATGCGCTCCGCCCTCCTCGATGCCGCAGAAAAGCGCATCGAGGAGCGCACCGCCGAGCTCAAGGCCCTTGAGGCCCGCATCACCCGGCTGGTCGACGAGAACCGCACGGCCGAGCGCCAGCAGTTCGTCACCCTCGTTGCCATGTACGAGAACATGAAGCCCAGGGACGCGGCGACCATATTCGACCAGCTCGACATGCCTGTGCTGCTTGGCGTGGCCAAGGCGATGAACCCGCGCAAGATGGCGCCCATCCTCGCCCGCATGGACCCGCTCAAGGCCAAGGCCCTCACCGACGGCATCGCCGCCGACGAGGCACCCGTGCCCGCCCTCGCGGCCGCCGCCGCCGAGGACCTCACCAACCTCCCGCAGATCGTCGGCGACTAACGGCACCGGGGTACCCCCTGCGACATGGGGGAGGGGGCAGCGAAGCCGGTAGGGGGCAGCCACAGACAAACCGCGTGAATGTGCGGTTACGGCGCGAAGTTCCTCAACCACGCCGCGCAATTGCGCCGGTCTCTTAGTCCGCCGTTAAGCCCGCCTTCCTATGCTCCCTGCGTACACCTACGGGGCGGCAGAAGCCGGCATGAACGCGCAGAAAGCAGCAAAACGAGGGGGCGCGAGGTCCCCCAGTTGGCGCATGGTCGCGCCGCTTGCGGCCATGCGCCGACTGCTCGCGCCCGTTCTGGCCCTTTTTCTCGCCCTCTGGCCGGCCCTTTCCCTCGCCGCCGACGAGGTTCAGATCATCGCAACGCAGGAAGATGGCTTCGGCCGCTTCGTGCTCAATTTCACCGGCCGCATGGACCTGCCCAAATACCGGGTGAAGTACGACAATGGCGTGCTCGCCATCGAATTCGACGCGCCCGTGTCGGTGGTTCTGCCCGATATCGCGGTGGTGATGCCCGACTACGCCACCATCGGCCGCGCCGATCCGGACGGCAAGGGCATCCGCATCGGCCTGCGCGGCAGCTACAACCTCAATCGCATGGAAGCGGGCGAGAAGCTCTTCATCGACCTTCTTCCGCTCAGCTGGCAGGGCTTGCCGCCGGCGCTGCCGGCTGAAGTGGTGGCGCAACTGGCCGAGCGTGCCAAGAAGGCGGCCGAACTTGCCCAGGCCAAGGCCAAGGCCGAGGAGGCGCGTCGCCTCCAGCCTGTCGCCACCGTGCGGCTGGGCCGCAATCCCACCTTCATCCGCCTGCAGTTCGACTGGAGCGTCGACACCGAGGCGAAGTTCGCTTTCCGCGGCACCGGGGGCACTATCGACTTCGACTGGCCGGTGCCCATCGACCTCTATGCCCTCAAGGCCGACCTGCCCAAGGAGTTCAAGGGGGCCACCAACGCTGTCACGGCGCTGGGCTCGCGCGTCTCCTTCACTGTCGCCGAAGGCGTCGTGCCGCGCTTCTACCAACTCACGCCGCGCCAGTTCGTCGTCGATATCGACGTATCGGTGGAGGAGGGGATCAAGGCCGCCCTTGCCGCGGAGGCGGCGCAGAAGAAGGCCCGGGAGCATGCCGCCGCCGCTGAGGCGGAGGAGAAGGCCCGCCGGGCCGAGCGCCTCGGCATGCAGGTCGATGCCCTTGCCGATGCCGAATCCGTCCTCCCCGAGGGCGGGCCGGTCACTCCGCGTGTCACCAGCATCGGCAGCACCGTCCGCGTCACCTTCCCCTTCGCGCATGACACCGCCGCCGCCGTGTTCCGGCGCGGCGACACCGTCTGGATGGTGTTCGACACCGCCCAGGATGTGCTGCCGCCCAGCCCCGCCGATGCGCTGGCCGCCATAGCCACCAATGTCGAGGTGGTTGCGGCCGGCGAAACCAAGGTGATCCGCCTCGATCTCAGTACCGATCGGCTGGCCACGCTCGGCTCCGAGGGTCGTTCGTGGGTACTGTCGCTCGGCGACGTGCTGCTCAACGCCACCGAGCCCATCACCCTCAGCCGCCAGCGTGACCAGGACGGTTTCTTCGAGATGACAGCCGACCTCGAGCATCCGGGCCGGGTGCACGTGCTGCGCGACCCCATCGTTGGCGACACGCTGCGTGTCGTCACCGTCATGCCACCGGCCAAGGGCCTGGCGCGCGACCTGCGCTATGTCGATTTCGCCGCCCTCAAGTCGGCCCACGGCCTCGTCATCGAGCCGCACAACGAGTCCCTCGATGTCGCCGTCGAGGATGGTGACGTCCGCATCTCCGCCGTCGGCGGCCTCACCCTTTCGGCGGTCGAAGCGAGCCGCGTGCTCGACGCCGGTAACGCCCCCGCTTTCCGCGAGTCCTATATCGATCTGGACGTGTGGCGCGAGGACGATCCCTCGCAGCTCAAGGCGCGCGAGCAGGAGATCATGGCTCGCGCTGCCTCCACCGAGGGGCGCCTGCGCGATACCGCACGCCTCGACCTCGCGCAGTTCTACGTCGCCAACCAGCTCTCTTACGAGGCGCTCGGCGTCCTCGGCGTTCTCGACAAGGAACTTGCCAGCGACGATCTGCGCAAGAAGCTGCGCCTCAACCGCGCCATCGCGGACACGCTTGCCGGCCGGCCGGCCGAGGCCCTCTCCATCCTCAACGGCGGCACCTTCAGCGAAGAGACCGACGCCCTGATGTGGCGCACCATCGCGCGCACCGAGTCAGGCGACTTCAAGGGCGCCCGTCTCGATGCCATCTCGGCCGAGGGCGTCTTCCCGTCCTATCCGCTCTGGGTGCGCAACAAGTTCCTCTTCGCGGCCCTGCGCGCCGCCGTCGAAACACGCGACGAGCGGCTCGCCCTCCGCCTCATGGGCAAGCTAGAATTCCCCAAACTCGTGCCCGAGGAAGTCAGCCTCTACCAGCTCATGCAGGGCCGCATCGCCGAACTCGAAGGCCATGACGACGAGGCACTCGATACCTACGGCCAGGTGATCGCCGCCGATATCCGTCCCACCCGCGCCGAGGCAGTCTACCGCACGCTGCTGCTGCTGCAGAAGAACGGCCGGATCGACCTCGACAAGGCCACCCGGACGCTCGCCGCAGAGTCGCTCCTGTGGCGCGGCGGCCAGCTCGAGGCCGATATGTCGAAGCTCCTCGCGGAGCTCTATTTCGCCAACAAGAACTACCGCGACGGCTTCGAGACCGTGCGCGAGGCCGCCTCGGTCTTCCCCAACAGCCAGCCCATCGCCGAGTTGGTCGCACAGGCGCAGCGCACCTTCGAGGACCTCTATCTCAATGGCGGCGCCGACGTACTGCCCGATCTCGACGCGCTCTCGCTGTTCTACGATTTCCGCCAGTTGACTCCGCCCGGCACGCGCGGCGACGAGATGATCCGCAACCTCGCTCGTCGCCTGGTAAAGGTTGACCTGCTGCCACAGGCGGGTGACCTGCTCGAATATCAGATCAAGAGCCGCCTCACCGGCGTCGCCCGAGCCCAGGTCGCGGCCGACCTCGCGATGATCCGCATCGCCGACCGCAACCCCGAGGGTGCGCTGCGCATCATCAACGATACCCGCATTGCCGACCTGCCGCCCCAACTCGAGCGCCAGCGCCGCGTACTCGAAGCGCGCGCCCTCATCGATGCCGGCCGCCAGAACCTCGCCGTCGACCTCATCTCGCGCCTCCAGGGCCGCGATGCCGACCTCCTGCGCGTCGATGGCTACTGGAAGTCGAAGAACTATGGTCGTGCCGCCGGCTTGCTCGAAGTCATGCACGCCCCCGGCACCGACGTTCAGCAGATGACCCGGCAGGCGCGCCTCAACGTCATCAAGGCCGCCGTCGGCTACGTTCTGGCCGGCGACAAGCTCGGCGTTTCGCGCTTGCGCGCCAAGTTCTCGGCCCAGATGGCCAACTCCGCCGAGTGGCCGCTCTTCGACTACGTCACGCAGGACGTCGCGCCCACCAATCCCGAGTTCAGGAAGGTTGCCCACGAAGTGGCGGGCATCGACTCCCTCGAGGCCTTCCTCGCCTCCTACCGCGACCTCTACGCCTCTCAGGACTCCGTAGTTCCCGCCGCCCCCCGCCCCCTTGGCAATCAGGCGTAAGGCTGCCGTGCAAGATACGGCGCTGTGCCCCTCGGTGGTCCGCGATAGCGCGGAGGGAGCAAGCGTAGCGTGGTGAAGGGGGCGTTCCCACCCGCCCTGCGTCCCAACATCGAATGTCGAGGCCCCGCTGGCCCCACCGGCCCCTAGCCGCTGACAAAGCTGCGGATCAGCGATCCGGCGACGAGGTGCCAGCCGTCCACCAGCACGAAGAAGATCAACTTGAACGGCAGCGAGATCACCACCGGCGGCAGCATCATCATGCCCATCGACATCAGCACCGAGGCCACCACCATGTCGATGATGACGAAGGGCAGGAACAGCAGGAAGCCGATCTCGAAGGCGCGCCGCAGCTCCGAAATCATGAAGGCAGGCACCAGGATTTGCAGCGGAATCGTCGTCGCTTCGGCCGGCGGGGTGGTCTGCGACATATCGTAAAACAGCCGCACATCCTCCTGCCGCACATTCGCAACCATGAAATCGTGGATCGGCGCCGAGCCGCGCTCGAATGCTTCCTGCACCTCGATCTGCCCGGCAATCAGCGGCGCGATGCCGTTGTCATAGCTCTGTTGCACCGTGGGCCCCATCACGAAGATGGTGAGAAAGAGCGCAAGGCTCACCATCACCGAGTTGGGCGGCGCCGTCTGCAGTCCGATCGCGGTCCTCAGCAGCGACAGCACCACCACGATGCGGGTGAAGCTCGTCACCATCACCAGCGCCGAGGGGGCGAGCGACAGCAGCGTAATCAGCCCGACGAGCTGGACCGCCCGTTCGGTGATCGTCGCGTCGTCGCCGAAATTGATCGAGATGTCCTGCGCCAGGGCGAACGAGGGAATGGCGATCGTCGCAAGAAAACCGACAAGCGCGAGCGCGCGCTTCAGCCCCGCCCGGTCAGCCCTGCCGGTCGGTCGCGCCGTCCTCGCCGTAGGAACCCTTAGCGCCAAGCGCCTTCTGCCCGTTGGTGTCGATACCCATCGGGTTTGTAACTGAGTCGCCCTTGAGCCGGCCGGAATTGTCCCCAGCAATCGGCGGCATCGGGATCACGGCCGGCTCGCTGACGCTTACGGGTCGCAGCAGCCCGGTGTGGCGCAGCGACGACGACTTGCGCAGGCCGCCCGGCCGGGCAAACTCGCGCAGCCGCTCGATATGCGGCCTGAGCACCGTCGGGCGCGGCGGCTCGGCCATGGCCGCGGCGGTTGGCTGAGTGTCCGGGGCAGGGGGCCTGGCCGCATCGTCTGCCGCCGCTGGCGTCGGCACACGCCGCGCGGGCATCGCCGGTCTGTCGGCTACCGGAATGCCGGATTCGATCACCAGGTCCTGCGGTCCGCCCGTCATCACCAGGTGCTCGACATTGTCGCGCCGGATCACCAGCAACTGCCGCTTGGCATCCACCTGCAACTGCTCGATCACCTGCACGCGGCGGCCCTGCGGCCTCAGCGTCACGCCTGACGTCATGAAGAACTTGAGCACCCACAGGCCCAGCACAATGAGCACGATCACCACGCCGAGCGCCAGCGCGGAGGTCACGACCATGTTGCCGGATCCACCTAGTAGGCTGGAGAGGAACTGCATGCCGGGTCTCCAACTTCACCTGGGGGCCAGAATCTGGCGGGTAATTCTTGCCGATCATGCGCCCCGATTATGTAAAATGCGAGGCACAGGCCCCGGGTTCCCGTGCATGGTTAACGGCTCGTTAACTTCTGCTGGGCAGGATTTGCCCACTTAACCGAGTCTTAATGCCATGAAGCTTCCGCTCTTAAGCGCGCTCACCGAAAAGATGAAATGGCACCAGGCCCGGCAGAGCCTCCTGGCCGAAAACGTCGCCAATGCGGAGACGCCGGGCTATCGCGGGCGCGACCTCAAGGCCTTCTCCTTCGACCAGCACATGGCGCGGCTCTCCACCGCCAGGATCGAGACGGCAACCACCAATCCAACCCATATCGCGGTGCAGGGCGCCGGCGCCGATGGCTTCGGCGCCCAGGAGTTGAACAGCTTCGAGATCACCCCCGAGGGCAACGGCGTCACGCTGGAGGACGAGATGATGAAGGTCGCGTCCAACCAGCTCGACTACCAGACCGTCACCGCCCTCTACTCGCGCTCGCTGCGCATCCTCAAATCCGCGCTCGGCCGGCAGGCATAGGGCAGGGAGCTGAGCCATGAACGACTATCTCTCCTCGCTTAAGATCGCCGCCACCGGGCTCCACGCCCAGTCGGCGCGCATGCGTATCATCGCCGAGAACCTTGCCAACGCCGATTCCGCCGGCAAGACGCCCGACGAGGACCCGTACCGGCGCAAGATTCCGACCTTCAAGGCGGTCATGGATCGCGAACTCGGCGGCCAGACGGTGCAGATCGGTCGCATCGCCTACGACCAGTCCGACTTTGCCGAGCGCTACGAGCCCGGCCACCCGGCTGCCGATCCCAACGGCTATGTGCGCTACCCCAACGTCAACACGCTGATCGAGACCATGGATATGCGCCAGGCCCAGCGCAGCTACGAAGCCAACCTCAACGTCGTTACCGTGACGCGCCAGATGCTCGGCGCCACCCTCGATATCCTCAAGGGCTGATGGCCCGGCACACAGGAACTAGATCATGGCTCTTCCGGTCACCGCCGCCACCACCGCCTACGCCAATGTCGCCAAGCTCCTGAACAACGGCGCGGCGAAGCCTGCCGTCAACCAGGTCGCCGATACCACGGGCGGCAATGAGTTCGCCAAGCTTCTCGGCCAGGCCGTGCAGGGCGTCGTCGACAGCGGCCGCGTCTCCGACGCCAAGGCGATGGACCTCGTCAACGGCAAGGGCGACATGGTCGATGTCGTCACCGCCATCAGCCAGACCGAGCTCGCCATGGATACCATGGTCGCCGTCCGCGACCGGGTTATCTCGGCATATGAGGAAATCATGCGCATGCCGATCTGACGGCGGGCGACTCGCACTAGGCTGGGGGAGCGTTCTCAGGAAAGTTGCAGACTTTTCCGCCTCGAGAGCGCGACAGGCAAGAGCATTACCCATGACAGGCGCTGCCGTACTCGATCTCGCCCGTGAGGGCATCTGGGTGATGATCCTCGTCGCTGCGCCGATGATGATTGCAGGGCTCGTCGTCGGCGTCGTCATTGCGCTTTTCCAGGCGCTCACGCAGATCCAGGAGATGACCCTGGTCTTTGTGCCCAAGATTCTCGCCATCTTCGTGGTCATGTTGCTCACGCTGCCCTTCATGGGCGCCATGCTCGGCACCTACATGACCCGGATCGTCGACATGATCATCACCGGGGGCTGATCATGATCTCGCTCAGCTGGCTGCCCTCCACGGCCTTCCTCTTCCTCCTCATCTTCGCCCGCGTCGGCTCGGTCCTCATGCTCATCCCGGCGCTGGGCGAAACCACCATCCCGGCACGCATGCGGCTCACCTTCGCGCTCGCCTTGTCGCTGGTGCTCTACCCCATCGTCACGCCCGGCCTGCCGCCCATGCCCGACACCGTCTGGGGCCTGGTCGCCTTTGTACTGCACGAAATCGCCATCGGCCTGATGATCGGCGTCATCGCCCGCCTCGCCGTTTCCGGTACGCAGGTGGCGGGTTCGATCATCGCCTCGAGTTCGGGCCTCTCTGTCGCCGTCGCGGCTGACCCGGTGAATGGCGGCGTGCAGGGCGCGCTCATCGGCACCTTCCTCTCCATGCTCGGCATCGCGCTGATCTTTGCCACCGATCTCCACCACGTGGCGATCTCGGCCATCCACGACAGCTACATGATCTTCCGGGTGACCGACTCCCTGATGTTCGACGATGCAGCCCGGACCATCCTCGAGTCCGTGGCGGGCGCCTTCGTCGTCGGGGTGCAGATGGCGGCGCCCTTCATCGTCTTCGGCCTCGTCTTCAACCTTGGCATGGGCATCCTCAGCCGGCTCATGCCGCAACTGCAGGTCTTCTTCCTTGCCATGCCGGCCACCGTCGCCGTCGGCCTCATCCTCATGGCGCTGCTGCTGACGATGATGACCGGCCTCTACCTCATGCACTACGAGGGCGTGCTGGCCATGTTGCGGGGTGTCGCGTGAGCGACGAAGCCCCCGAACAGAGCAGCAAGACAGAAGATCCTTCTGAGAAGAAGCTTCGCGACGCCCATGAGAAGGGCAATGTCGCCAAGTCGCAGGAGGTCAACAACTGGTTCATCCTCGGCGGCTCGGCGCTGGTGTTCGGCATGCTCGCCACGCCCACCGCCGAAAGCCTGTTCCAGACCTTCCGCATCCTGCTCGACAATGCCGAGAAGTACGAGCTCGGCTCGCAGGCGCTGAGCCAGTTCTGGAACAACCTCGCCGGCAGCATCCTGCTGGTAGCGCTCATTCCCTCGATGGCCATCGCCGCCCTCGCCATCGCTGCCAACCTGGTGCAGCACCAGCCGCTGCTGTCCATCGAACCGATCAAGCCCAAGCTGAGCAAGGTCAACCCGCTCGAAGGGGCCAAGCGCCTCTTCTCGCAGGAGGCGCTGGTCAACTTCGCCAAGGGGCTGATCAAGCTGGTGGTCGTTGCGGCGGTGCTGTGGTTCGTCCTCGCCCCCGAGATCGACAGCCTCGAGAACATGATCACCCTCGAGCCCGGCATGATCCTCAAGGAGTTCATGGACCTTGCCATGAAGATCTTCGGGGCGGTGCTGGCGATCGTCACCATCATCGCCATTGCCGACTACATCTACCAGCGCAACCGCTGGTGGACGCGCCTCAAGATGACGGTCCAGGAGACGCGCGACGAGTACAAGCAGCAGGAAGGCGATCCCAAGATCAAGGGCCGCATCCGCCAGATCCGCATCGAGCGCAGCCGCAAGCGCATGATGGCCGCCGTGCCGCAGGCCACCGTGGTCATCACTAACCCCACCCACTACGCCGTCGCCCTCAAGTACGATCGCGACATGGCTGCCCCCAAATGCGTCGCCAAGGGCGCCGACGCCGTCGCGTTCCGCATCCGCGAACTGGCGAAGGAGCACGACGTCCCCATCGTCGAAAACCCGCCCCTCGCCCGCGCCCTCTACGCCGCCATGGACATTGACGACACCATCCCCCACGAACACTTCAAGGCCGTCGCCGAAGTCATCGGCTTCGTCATGCGCCTGAAGCGCAAGCCCAGCTGGCGCGCAGGGTAGGGGCGAGCCACCGCGCAGCCGCCCTTTCACCACCCTGCGGTGATCCCTCTCCCCCGCTTCGCCAGGAATGACCGGAGCGCGCTTCGTCGGCACCGCCAAAGCCCCCGACGTCGATGGCACGGATCTTCCCCCGTGAAACGGGGAAGGGGACCATGCGAAGCATGGTGAAGGGGGCGGCAACAAAGCTGACGCCTCAAACCGTCCGGGCCCCCACCACCTCATCCCAAGCCCAACGTGTCATCCTGGGCTTGACCTGGGACCGACTCGAAACCTGCGCAAACGACGACGTGGTTCCCGGCTCTCCGGTCGGGATGACACGGTGGGGAAACTGAAACTCCAAGAGCCTCTCCCCGCGACGTTCCCCCCGTGCCACCCCCTCCCTCCCCCTCGTGGGGAGGGTAGCGCCGCTAGGAGCGAAGCGACGTAGCAGAGCTAGGGTGGGGGTAAGCGACGCCGTGCGGAACAGAAAATCTCGAAAACTTATCCCCGCGAATCCACCCCATGCGACACTCCCAATGTCTCCTGCAGGACGGGCGAGCGCGACGAACGATCGGCAGGGATATCGAGGGTCACCGGAGTCGTCCGGTGGCGGGCCGCGGTGGTGAGCAACCGGCGTTTGGCCAAGGTCTCGTCCTGCCGGACCATCAGGCAGGCGGCCGAGGGCTGGGCGACCGTTCCCTCATCATCCCCGTCTAAACAGACCTCGATGACCGGCGGGGCGAAGGTCTCGCTTACATTGCGGACTACCCGCGTTGAGGCT